>ERZ773194.813-NODE-813-length-38799-cov-4.285644_pt1 | contig 38799 bp, 33 predicted proteins | sample MGYA00511240_ERZ773194 | MGnify/ENA primary metagenome ERZ773194 (study PRJEB29015, sample SAMEA2737774) | human gut metagenome | biome: human gut; feature: human-associated habitat; material: faeces | place: China | collected 2012 ... | reverse complement strand
TTAAAAACAATCAGCCTGAAAAATCATGTAGTCATACTTTTCAGAGCATCGTAGGATAATTCTGATCTCGGAGTTCGGTATCGAGAGTCTGAAGAGAGAGTTTCCTTCCGGGACGGCCTTCAGATATCCCGTCATCGCCATCACCGTGTAGAGGGAGTCGTCGAAGACATCCGCTTCCTCATATGAGATCGAGGTCCTCAGCCGTTCGCGGATGCCGTTCCCTTCCAGGTCCATGAGACGTTTCATGGAGTCCATGTCGGATTTGCGGAATAATCTGTCTAGGAAGCTGTTCGTGGCTGTGTTGGACCAGTACGGCTCCGCCTTGAATCCCGAATCCGCATAGCTTAGAACGCTCCAAGGATTGTAGACGTCGGCAGCTCCGAAGCGGTATCCGTCGTACCATTCCTTCGCTTCTTCGAATTTCGATTCGTTTCCGAAGTCTGCGCATAGCCTGCGGACTTCGCCTTCCGTGAAGCCCCAGTATTCGTCGAAACCCTCATCGAAAACACTGTTCACATAGAGGTTGTTCAGTCCGGAGAATATACTGGCTTTTGCTATCTGCATCACGCCTGTGACCACTGCGAAATCCAGGGATGGATTGGATTTCAGAGCCGTGGACAGGAATACGGACATGAAATCGAGGATCTTCTTCCTGAGCTCTTCCGATCCTGCTTCGTTGACTGCGTTATCGTATTCATCGATGAGCAGAATCACCTTCTTCCCATGCTCGGCTTCGAGCATCCCAGTCAGATCCTGGAGGGCGAATTGGAGAGTCGCTTCATTCGCAGATGCAATGGATATGTCATGATACGACATCCTCTGTCTGTTGCTTATCTTCTCAGAGCATTCCAACTCCGGAAAAGAACTGTAGAGGTCGCCGACCTTTCTTCCGAGTTTCCAAAGATAATCCTCATAACAGTCGGTTTTCAGATCCTTCATACTCAGCATGATCACGATGCATGAGTTCTTCTTCGGATCATCGGGCCTGAGGTTAGATATGCAGAGGTCGTCGAACCATGGATTTCCTGCATATCTCTCGTTGAAATACGCATCGAGCATGCTGAGATTCAGGGATTTCCCGAATCTTCTGGGACGGGTGAAGAGGTAGACCTCCTTCTTCTTCCTGAGCAGTTCGTCGATCAGTGCGGATTTGTCCACATAGTAGCCGTTCTCTTCACGGATCTTCTTGAGGTCGTCAACTCCGGTCATGATCGGTCTTCCGTCGATGCTCATCCCCGTCGTACGTATTCCCCCTCTTTCCTGCACATCCTTCGTATCTGGAATTTATAAACATTCGTGTGTTTTGTTCCATCGCGTTCCTGACTGCGGTCCGTCATGCTCCATCAAAGCCATCCTCAGCCTTTGGGCGGTCCGTTCCGTTCCATACGATTCTCATCCCAGGAACGGAAAGGTCGTAGGTTTTAGAGATTCTATGCGCAGTCTTATAATGCGCGTGAAGAATGCGGGCGCATGGAGTATCTTCTTCAGATCCTCGTGACTCTGGTGGTGCTGTATGCGCTGGCCCGTGCGGGTACCGTGCTGGTCTCGCGCTTCGGTCTGCCCGGTCTCATCGGGGAGATAATAATGGGTGTCGTCATCGCCAACCTGGTGATCGGCGACTTCTCGCTGATGGAGTTCTTGGATCTGGGGATGCCGGCTCCCGGTGTCGAAGGCGATCACGGCAGCGGAGTCTATCCGATCGTCTACGCCATGGCCGAGCTGGGTGTGATCTTCCTTCTGTTCACGGTGGGTCTCGAGACGAAGGTCAACGACCTGATGAAATCCGGCAAGGCCGCGTTCTTCTGCGCCCTGATGGGGGTCATCGTCCCGTTCATACTCGGATTCGCTCTCATCATGGGTACCGAGGGCAACATGAACCATGCGCTGTTCCTCGCAGCCGCGATGGTCGCTACGTCCGTAGGGATCACCGCGAGGATCATCAAGGACCTGAAGCTCATGGACACCCGCGAGGCCAGGATCATCATCGCCGCCGCGGTCATCGACGACGTTCTCGGAATGATCGTCCTCGCCATCGTCAAAGGAATGGCCGAGAGCGGAGAGCTCTCCATCCTGAACGTGGCCTCCATCACGCTGCAGGCCGTCGTGTTCGTATTGGTGGTCATCGCGATCTGCAAATGGGTCATCCCGCGCATCTACGACTACTTCGAGGACCGCAAGAAGGCCAAGGAGGCTGCCGGGAAGGTGCCCTTCTCGACTAACAAGCTGGTCCTCGCCATCATCGTCTGTCTCGCCATGGCTGCCCTCGCGGAGTTCATCGGACTCGCCGCGATCATCGGAGCGTTCCTCGCCGGCATGATGTTCGCCGACCACGCGTGGGAGTGGGATCTGGAGAGCAAGATCGATTCGATATCTACCTTCCTGCTCTCGTTCTTCTTCCTCAATGTCGGTCTCCAGGTGGATATCGGTACGCTCGGAGATACGTCCGTCCTCGTCCTGGTCGTCGTGGTCATCATCCTCGCGGTCATCTCCAAGCTCGTGGGATGCAGCCTCGGTGCCAAGATGGGCGACAGGTCCCTCGACAGCAGTTCTCTGAAGATCATCGGATTCGGAATGGCGCCCAGGGGCGAGGTCGGGATTATCGTGGCGGCCATAGGACTCGCCAGCGGTGCGATGTCTCAGGATCTCTACGCGGTCGTCGTCCTGATGTCCGTGATAACGACGATCATCGCTCCTCCGATAATCTCGAAACTGTTCAGGCAGAAGTATCACGAGGAGTACAAGATCCTCCCAGAGGATCAGATCTGAAACCCATTATTAGGTTGAGAAACACGGCTCGTCCGTTTTCAAGACCATGACCGGGCTAACGGAGTTTAAAGCCTCCGCTGCCCGGTCGCAAGCTTCTATCGAAGCTAGCGCATCGTCGATGGCGGGGACGCATGCCCGAAACGCCATCCTGTGTGAAAATGGAAGACCGGTTCGTTCCGTCCTCGGAGAGCGACCACTTTATTGACTTCGGTTTGCGACACGGCATGACCGCTCGCACGGTATCCTCTGGTCCCCTCCAGCCCCTTCTTCCGCACACTTTCCAATGAGGTCCCTAACGACCAATGGGTTCTACGTGCCCCAGGGGGCTGTACCTCTCTCGGGTGCGAAACGGACGTCTTCCACGGACTCACCAGTGGCGGTCCGGATGGGTGAGCAGGGCGAACATGATATGGATCAACTTGTTCGCCGTGGCCACCAGAGCGGGGCGCTTCAGGAGACCGCTGGTATCGGCCTCCTTCCGCTCCTCTATGCTGCCTCCGTTCTTCTCTGCGAAGAACGCTTTCAATTGCGAATCGGGAGCCGACGAGTTCACCAGGCGGAATGTGGCTTAGATGAGCAGCCACCTCGCCGCCGGGTCTCCCGAGCGAGTCAGCCCGCAATGGTTCTCCGTCTCGCCGGAATCCCTCATCCTGGGGACGATGCCCAGGTACGCCGCGAGCTTCTTCGGATTCTCGAACCTATCTATGTCGACGATGACCGCAGCCAGATATGCTGCGGTGATATCTCCGAAGTTCGGTATCTCTTTGAGCTTCTCGTATATCGGGAACATCTTCTCGTTCCCTTTGATGGCTTCAACGACTGCCTCTTCCGCCGCATCGCGGCGGAGGCGGCACTCGTTGAGCTGGCGTCCGAGATGACGGAGTCCCGGATCATCTTCATTCATCAGGGCTTCGCATTCCCATTTGGTGTTGAGGCCCCCCATCCATTCGCGACCAGTCAGCAGAAGGTGGGATCTTATCCTCCTTCTGATCCTCCCCATATCGAACAACTCCTGCTTGGCTATCCTGCACAGCCTTCTGATCCGCATATCCTCGGGCGTGCAGATGTAGCAGGTCCTGAACTGGTCGATGTTCTGCTGCTTTACCCTCATATACGTGGCCAGCTTCTCCGCGTCGAACTGGTCGGTCTTCTTGCTGGATTTGGTGATCCTTTTGAGATCCACCGAATGGGCGACGTACAGGTTCTTGTACCCCAATCCCTGCAGGATCCAGTACACATCGTGGGTCTTGGTCGAGTTCTCCATGAGGAAATCGCAGTCCGTATTCCCGAGCCAGACCAGCACCTCGGTGTACCCGTCACGGTTAGAAGCGACCCTCTTGAACCTCTTATTGAACTCCTCCAGCGGTTCTCCGTCCTCTCCGTAGGCGAAGAAGGTGCTGGTCTTCTTGTGCACATCTATCCCGATAGCTATTGCCATATCCCGTTCCTCCGCTCCACATTCACGGAGAGGGGCATGGCGATCGACGCGGATTCGGATTGATTCAAATACGCGTCGGAACTACCTATGCATGGCTCCCCGGGTTTGTGTTTAGCGATTCGAAAACGAGGAGCCGCTTTTTATACCACGCACCGGCGGACGTTGCAGATTCCCGATATCAACCGCCCGAAGGGCGGCTTTCATCGGGGCCCGAAGCCGAACCGGTGCGAGACGTGTTTCTCAACAAAGATACTTTCCAATCCCGGTCCGGAGGGATCGGGAGCATCCTCCTCTTCCAAGAATCAGGAACGATATCGGCGTCAGGTTCCTTTGCAGAGCTACCGCTGGAGCGGTATGATGAGAAGGCGGGGTTTAGGTTCGCTTCACAGGGGAGCGAACGTGTTGAGAAGCAGGATGACGACGATCATGCCGACGGCGATCCCGATGACGGTACGCGGGCTGATCCTGATTCCCTTCTCGTTCTCCGTGTCGAAGTACCTCATGAGGCCCGCGGAGGACTGGAAACCCGTGTCGTTCTTCTTTGCCATGGAAGACGGTTATTTGCGGTCTATATAAAAACCTTCGCGGAAGGCCGAACAGGCCCATATTTCATCGGATTCCCTTCTTAAAGAAAGGGTCGGCCGAAAACCTATTGAATAACGTACCGATGGCTCCGCGATTACAATGCACTGGGCAGATGTCATAGCCGAGGAGGTCGCGAACACCTGCGAGCACCCTCTCATCGCCACGGGTATCAGCCCGACGGGTATCATCCACGTCGGAAGTCTTAGGGAAGCAATCACGGGCGAGTCCGTCCGCAGCGCCGTAGAGGCCAAAGGAAAGGACGTCCGTCTGATCTATCTCATCGATTCGTTCGACCCGCTGCGCAAGCGCTACGACTTCCTCCCCGAAGAGTTCGAGAAGTACGTCGGCATGCCCATCTGCAGGATCCCCTGCCCCTGCGGCAAGCACAGGAACTACGCGCACCACTTCGTCCAGCCGTTCCTCGACGCCGTCGATTCCCTGGGAGTCAAGTGCGAGATCATCTGGACCCACGAGCTCTACGAGAAGGGCGTCTTCGCCGAGTGCATCGACAAGACCTTCCTGAAGAGGCACGAGATCATCCAGCTCCTCCACGAGGTCACCGGCAAGGAGGCCAAGGAGGACTACGCCCCGTACAACCCCGTCTGCGAGAAGTGCGGCAGATTCACCCATCCCATATTCGATTCCTACCAGTTCCCCTATGTCGAGTACGACTGCATCTGCGGACACCACGGCAAGGCCGATATCCGCAAGGCCGACGGGAAGCTGACCTGGAGGCTCGAGTGGCCCGCCAAGTGGAAGGTCTTCGGCACCTCTGCCGAGCCCTTCGGAAAGGACCACGCCGCCGCCGGCGGTTCCTACGACTCCGGGAAGAGGATCATTACCGAGATCTTCGACGGCAAGGCCCCCTATCCCATACCCTACGAGTTCGTTCAGCTGAAGGGCGTCGGGCAGATGCACAAGTCCCTCGGATGCCCCGTCACCGGGCTGGACGCGATCAACATGACCCCTCCCGAGGTCCTCAACTATCTGTTCCTGAGGGTCAACCCCTCCAGGGCCATCGATTACGACTCCGGTATGGGGATGCTCGACATGTCCGACGAATACGACAGGATGGAGCGCCTCTACTTCGGAGGAGAGTGGACCGAGTCCGAGGACAACTCCGTCAGGGCCTACGTCATAGCACAGCACAACCACGTTCCCGCCCAGCTGCCCGTGCAGGTCTCATACCGCCACCTGGTCAACATCGTCCAGATGGCCGACGACTTCGACGGCGTCATGGAGATCCTCTCCAGGACCCAGGACATGTCCAAGGCCACCCAGGAGGATATTGACAGGCTCAAGAGGAGGATCTCCTGCGTCCGCTACTGGCTGAACGGATTCGCCCCCGATATGGTCAAGTTCTCGATCCTCTCCGCCGTCCCGACGGACATGGAGATCACCATGAACGAGAAGGTCTACTTCCAGGCCCTCGTCAAGAGGATGAACGACTGCGTCTGGGATGCGGATACGATCTCCGGAGTCATCTCCGACATCGCGAAGCAGCAGCCCATCGGCACCAAGGGGGCCTTCAAGGCGCTCTACAAGATCTTCATCGGCAAGACGGCTGGCCCCAGGCTCGGATCCTTCCTCGCGTCGATGGATCAGAAGTTCGTGGTCAACAGGCTGATCCAGGCTTCGAACTGATCAACCGCGGATCTGATCGAATGGATACTCTGTCCATTCCTTCAGACCGAGGGCGATCTCCAGCTCGGGGACGGTGAGCATGGGCTTGCCGTACCGGGCGGAGTCGTCCGTTGCGATACGCGGACATGCCGTGCACACGTACGCATCCACGCAATAGGATGCGAGTGAGTCCGGCGTAACCTCTTCCATGACGGCTGTGATGCAGATGCGTCCGGCCGCCTTTATCATGTCCTCCGCCTCCTTGGCGGTGTCGCGTCTGCACTGGCCGACCTTGCTGCAGGTGATGATCAGGAATCTCTCCGCATGCGCAGCGGTCTGTATGATTCCGAATCTGCGCCTTATCATCCTGTCCCTGGCGTCCGACATGTCTCTGAGCTCGCAGGTCATGGGGTTCAGGACGTAGACCGGTTTCCCGGCTCCGAAAGCGGCGGCCAATGGGTGGAAATCGCCCTCGCCGATGTAGATGAAGCAGTCCGCTTTGTCGGATACGGATTCGGCCGCGGTGCAGTTGCATCCGAGGACCTGCCCTGGGTACATGATGCGTCTGTCGCCGGTTCCGACGACGGTCGTCCTCCCCATGGATTCCAGGATCCCCCTGATGCCGGGGATGAGGTCGATGTATTGGATGGTGGCAAGGATGCCTACCCTTCCGGGAAGGGGCTCCAGAACCGCCTTGATCCTATCCTCGTCTAGCTCCACGTCCGAGCGGGCCTCGATGTACAGGACGTTGGGGTCGTCGCCCATGGACGGGATGGCGGAGTGTCCGTAATGGACTATGGCGTCGGCCCATCCCTTGTAGTCAAAGAGGTCGCACGCGCCGTAGCATGGGCGTCCGATAATGAGAACGGAAGCACCTGTTCTCGACTCAATATAATCAGAAATCTCCGGGGCTCTGATCTTCAGGCCCTCGGGAAGCTGGACAGCGACGGAGGAGAACCCTCCGTCGCCGATCCATTTCACAACCCTGTCAAGTTCCAGATCGAACATCCGGATTTCACTTGACGAACTCGTGTCCCTTGTCGACGTCGATGTAACAGGGGGACGGGAACTTCATGGAGGCCCTCCAGAGGGCATCCTTGGCGACCGCGACCTTGTCGGAGGGGACGCTGACGGTCAGAATCGCCTGGTTGCGCTCGAGCCTGGCAGCGGTTCCGACGGTCTTTCCGAATCCCTGGCGCATTCCGCTCGAAACACGGTCCGCTCCTGCGCCGGTAGCCAGCTTGTTCTCCCTGAGAACGACGTGGGGGAAGGCCCTGACAACCATGTTGTAGTTGGGGCTTCCGCACTGGGCGTTGAGGACCTTGTTGGCGGCGATACGGCCCGCCTCGATGGAGGTGTGCCTGATCTGGACCCTGTTCTTCACTTTGAGGGTGAGCGTGACGGGGAATTCGGCCTGAGGGTTGCCCATGACATACTGGCTGACCCTACTGGCAGGAACTCCGCCCATGTACTCGCGGCGGGGGTACGCCTGTCCCTTGATCTGTCTGTACATCGATGCGGGCTTTCTTACCATTTAAACCACCTTGATTGTGAGTTGAATCGGAACCATCAGGCTCCGTAGATAAACGAGCCGATACCAGTTCCTCATATAATGGTTTCGTTCCGAAGGACCTTCTTGTCTCTATCCTTTCTCCTTAAAATAAGGGACAGGGACCGCGATTGCCACGGGTTTGCGACGTATTATATGTTTTCCGAGCCATCCCCTCGGGCGATGCAGCAGTTCAATTTCAAGGTCGTCAACGCCGTGGATCCGGACGAGGAGGTTCCGATAATAGTCGCAGGGCAGATCATGGTCGATGTCCAGAATCTGCTCACGGATGTCGGAGAGCTCATGGTCCGTCAGGAGCTGAGGACCCAGAGGCTGCTGCCCGACGGCGTGAGGGACCGTTTCTCCCTGAAGATGCAGGGATACGGAGGGGCCTCCGGGTCCCGCGGCGACAGCACCCTTCTGGAGGATGCCCTGTCCCAGCTCTGCATCGAGCTCGACCGTGCCAATCTCGCTTCCACGATCCCTCAGGAGACCAGCAACCATATCGAGGCGGCCGGTCGCAAGAGGATCGCATCCGATGTGCTGGCTCTCGCCAAGCACCTGGAGGGGTACATCCTGACATACGGCTCCGAAGGGGCCATGAGGAAGTTCAGGATGAATGCCAGGCAGTCCCTGGAGAAGGAGGCGGCCATGGACCTCTCCGCCATGCCCAGCGCGGTCATCGGCGTCATCTCCCACGACCCCGAGCATTCCAACCGCTGGCTCATCAGCAGCGGCGAGCCCATGCCGATATCATTCGCGGATTCCGTGGACCGTTCCGACATCCTCTCGTATCCTGGGTTCGGTCCGCTCATAGCGGTCGGCAACGTGGTGTTCGGAGACGACGGGGAGCCTTGCGGCATAAAGGAGGTCACATCCTGCTACATGTTCCCGTCCGTGAGGTTCCACAGGATCATCACCCCCGAGAGGGACCTGCTCCTGCTCAATCCCGTGGAGGCATGCCCTTCATACAACGCCGACAAGAAGGTCTGGGTCCTGACCAACGAGGACCTGGGTATAGACGTCTCCAAGCCCTCCTGGGATTCGGCGGTGGCATCGTTCCACGAGTACCTCATGTTCCTCTGGGAGACCTATGCGGAATCCGACGATGAATTCGAAGGCGAGGAGAAGGAGATCAGGGACCTGCTGAAGTCCTATGCGTTCCCCTGAGACGGGCGTACCCTTTCCTATTAATAGTGCGGGGCTTATCGCGCGTCCGAAGCACCATGGGGAAGAGGCGCATCTCGCAGAATCTCGTCGAGCAGATCGGCGAGGAACGCATATCCAGGCTTCTGGATCTGTCCTGCGATGCGGCTCGCGCCGGCAACACGGATCGCGCACGCCGCTATGTGGACCTCGCCCGCAGGATCTCGGGGAAGACCCGGGTCCCGATGCCGAAGGACCGCCCGTACTGCGGCGGATGCCTGGTGCCGCTCCTTCCCGGCGTCAACTGCCGGGTCAGGGTGGACGGACACATGGTGCGCACCACATGCGGCTGCTGCGGCGAGATCGCACGCAGGCCGTACATCAGGGAGCAATCACATGAGCGAGAAGGACGCCAAGAAGGAGCTGATGAGGCGCGCCAATGACCTCAGCCCCACCGTCAGGGTGGGCAAGGACGGACTGGATCAGGGTTTGTTCGATGAGATCGCCGCGCAGCTCAAGAAGAACCGCCTGATCAAGGCAAAGGTGCTCTCCAACTCCGACGGCGATGCCAAGGATGCCGCCGCCGCGATAGAAGAGGCGACGGGCTGCGTGGTCGTGGACGTCCGCGGAGGTGTCATGGTCCTTACCGACAAGAGGACATGGACATCGCTCTGTCAGAAGAAATTCTGAGATTCCAGAGGTTTTACGATGCTTGACGTGAACGTCATCAGATCAGAGCCTGACATGATCAGGACCATGCTTAGGAACAGGAACAAGGACGAGGCGATCCTCGACAGGTTCCTGGAGGCGGACGGGGAGTGGAGGTCGCTTACCGACGACAACAACCGTCTCAGGCAGACCCGCAACGAGGTCTCGCTCCAGATCTCCAAGATGCCCAAGGGCGAGGAGAAGGATGCGAAGATCGCCGAGATGAGGGAGGTCTCCGACAAGATCAAGGCCAACGACGAGAGGATGGCCGAGCTCGAGAGCATCCGTTCGGAATGCGTTCTCAACATCCCCAACATCCCCGCCGCCGATGTGCCCCTCGGAAAGGACGACACCGAGAACGTCGTCGTCTACGAGGCCGGCAGGAAGAGGGAGTTCGATTTCACACCCAAACAGCATTTCGAGATCGCAGAGGATCTTGGGATCATCGACTTCGACGGAGGAGTCAAGGTCGCGGGCAGCGGATTCTACTGCCTGAAAGGGGACGGAGCCAGGCTCGAGAGGGCCCTCATCAACTTCTTCCTTGACACCCACCAGGACCAGGGCTACACCGAGCTGTTCCCCCCGGTGGTCGTCAACAAGGCCGCCGTCATCGGAACCGGCCAGTACCCCAACCTGAAGGACGACATGTACTACCTCGAGAAGGACGACATGTTCCTCAACCCCACCGCCGAGGTGCCCATCACCAACCTGCTTCAGGACGAGATCCTGGACATCAAGGACCTCCCCATCTACTACACCGCGTACCTCCCCTCGTTCAGGAGGGAGGTCGGAAAGCACGCGGACACAAGAGGGATCATCAGGGTCCACGAGTTCAACAAGGTCGAGATGGTCAACTTCGTGAAGCCCGAGGACTCCGCCGCCAGGCTGGAGGAGCTGAGGAAGAACGCCGAGGACATCATCAACGCCCTCGACCTCCCGTACAGGGTCCTCCTGCTGTGCACCGGGGACATGAGCTTCTCCTGCAACAAGTGCTACGACCTGGAGCTCTACGCTCCCGGGAAGGATGCGTACCTCGAGGCATCCTCCTGCTCCAACTTCGGAGACTTCCAGGCCCGCAGGGCCAGGATCAAGTTCAGGCGCGAGCCCCACCTCAAGAGCGAGTTCGTCCACACCCTCAACGGGTCCGGACTGGCCCTGCCCAGGACGATGGTCGCCATCCTCGAGAACTATCAGAACAAGGATGGAACCGTCACGATCCCCGAGGTCCTCAGGCCCTACATGCGTGGTCAGGAAGTCATCGACCGCCGCAGCTGAAACTCCAACCCCCTCCCGGGGGGCTTCAGATCCTCATGCGATCGAAGTCCTCCAGGAGGTTCTTCGCATTTATCCCGGAACCCTTCTCCACGAGCTTGTCGCGTATGCTGCGCTCCCCCTCGAGGAGGGTGTTCGATGTTATGCCGTAGCGTCTGGAGATGAACGCCTCCATGTACGCCGCCAGGTGGTCGCACGCCTTGAGGTCGTAGCCGTTCCTGGCTCCGAAACCGTCCACATCGATGTCCGCGAAGGGGTCGTACACCATGAGGGCGAACTCCTCGCGCCACTCCTCTCTGAGGAGAGGCATGATCCTGGACTCGACCAGGTCCCTCTCATACTCCTCGAGTATGGCCGCCAGGCCGTTCACGTTGGTCTTGATGGGGGTGATGACGTCCTTCGTCAGGACCTCCGGGAGGTCGTGGAACAGTCCGGTGTAGAAGTCGTTGTAGACCTGCTTGTCCGATGCACCGGTGTCGAGGTCGTGGAGGTACATCATGTCGGCCACGAGAAGGGAGTGTCCCAGGACGGTGGTGTGCGGTATGCGCGGGGTCCTGGCCCAGCGCTGCTGGAACCTGAGCTGTCCGATCAGGTCGATGAAGTTGAACGTGCTGCCGTGGACCTCGAACTCCTGGACGCCGGCGAGGTCCTTGTGCTGGTCGATCTGGGACTTGATCTCGTCCCTGGTCTGGTCGATGCCGTACAGCGACCTGTTTGAGTCGTAGATCAGGTTGAACTCCCAGCGTGTAGCGAGGTAGTGCGCCGCCCTGATGATCCTGTCCTCCTCCGAGTCCTTGGGGGATTCGAGATACTCCAGGAGCCTACTTCTGAACTCGGGGTCCGATCCCGGCACCAGCCTGTCGAACTCGCTCATGACGAACTCGTTGACGGGACCGCTGCGCTCGGCGGTGATCCTGTGGAACACCTGGGGCTTCAGATCGGTGAGGACGGACCTCTGGATGAACGAGAACAGCGTGTGCCCGATGACGATGCGCCAGTCCACGGAACGGCCTGCGGATTCCTCTGATTTGCCTATTATCCAGGCTATCGCAGCCTTGTGGGCCTGCTTGTCGAGCTCGGTGAGGTCGACGGGCCTCATGTGGTCGTTCCACCTGTGCATGTTGGCCGAGTTGAACAGGAGGTACAGGATGTCGGCGTTGAGTGCGGACATGCTCATCTCCTTGTGAGGTCGACGATGGTCGCGTCGTTCTCCTCGGGCATGCCGTCCATGTAGTAGACGTATCCGTCGAGGGACTCGTCCTTCTCGATGGAGGCGAGCTCCTCGGAGGACCTCCTGCTGCGCAGGGTGAGGAAGGCGTAGCATCCGATCAGCACCAGAAGCCCGAGGACGAAGACCGCCTGGTATCCCGCCTTGGGAGACAGGACGTATCCTGCGAATCCGACTATCATGAACACGAATCCGATGAGCGTGGATACCATCGCGATGAGGGGCTTCTCCATGCTCTGAAGCATGCGTTCATCGTAGATAAGAGGCTGGGAACCCGTCCTACGCGCGCGCGACTACAATGACCAAGGGTTTATACGACATAGCGATAACGCAGGACCATGGAATTCCTGGATGCCGTAGCCGCAAGATACTCGGCCTATTCCCTCGACGACGGGATCGAGGAGGCGGGCGTATCCTTCGATGACGTGGTCGAAACCGTCCGCAGGATAGCGCCGGCGGTGCCGTCATCCTACAATTCGCAGACATGCAGGCTGATTGTACTCGGAGGGGATGACCACAGGGCGTTCTGGTCCATAGTGGCCGACGTCCTTCGTGCCAAGGTAGATGACGAGGAGTGCTTCGCCAGGACCGAGGCGAAGCTGAAGGGCTTCTCGGACGCCGCAGGCACCATCCTGTTCTACGAGGACGATGCCGGAACGGAGGCGCTCATCGAGAAGCATCCGTCCTACAAGGATGCCTTCCCGGTCTGGGCGGAGCACGGCGACGCCATGATGCAGTACGCGGTATGGACCGGGCTCTACGACATGGGTCTGGCGGCCAACATCCAGCACTACAACCCCATCATCGATGACAGGGTCGGGGAGGCCTTCGGCGTCCCGGAGGGACTCAGACTCGTCTGTCAGATGGTCTTCGGAAGGCCGACGGGCGACCGTCCCGTCAAGAGGAGGCTCTCCGGCGAGGACATGGTCTCGGTCGGACATGCGAAGAGGGATATCGAATGATCGAGCATTCCTCGGAACTGCTTTCCGGCGGGATCCCCGATGCGGTCGTGGGGATAGGCCGCGGCACCGACAGGGGCCTGGTGGAAGCGAGCGCGGAGGCCGCCGGAGGCCGTGTCACGGTTTACGACGATCCGGAGCGCATGGTCGCGGACCTCGTCAACGGAAGGATCGATGCGGCCGTGCGCGGAGATATGCCGTCCGACGTCCTACTGCCGATACTCAAACGCGGACTGGGGCTGCAGAGGCTCGAGCGCGTGGTCCTTCTGGAGCCGATCGGCGGCAATCTGTTCATGCTCGCGCCCGTGGGCATCGACGAGGGATGGACCGACGATCAGAGGTTCGACATCGCCCGCAGGGCGGCCGAATTCGCTGGAAGGGTCGGGATGAATCCGCGCATCGCCGTCATGTCCGGAGGAAGATGCGAGGACAGGGGCAGGTGCGAGGCGGTGGACAAGTCCATCGACAGCGCCCTGGCCGTCGCAGGGAGGCTGAAGGAGGCCGGATACGACGCCTACCATAGCCAGATACTCGTGGAGGATGCCATCGCGGAGGCGGGGATAATCATCGCCCCCGAAGGCATCACGGGCAACATAATGTTCAGGACCCTCCACTTCGTCGGAGGAGCCCAGGCTCTGGGCGCCCCCGTCGTGAACTCCGATAAGGTGTTCGTGGACACGTCGAGGGTCAAAACCGATTACAGGGATTCTATCGCCCTGGCAAGGAAGCTAACGAAGGGATTGCGATGATATTGGAAATCGACGGAGGCTATTCGGGAATCAGGTATTCCGCATGCCATTTCATACCGAGGCACGAGAAGTGCTCCAGGCTCCACGGCCACTCGTACATCGTGAGGCTCAGGCTGGAGGGGGACATCGGCGCGGACGGCATGCTCATGGACTTCGTGGTCCTCAAGAAGGAGCTGAAGGCCATAATCGAGGAGCTGGACCACAAGACCCTGCTCCCCACCCTCTCCGAGGATGTGAAGGTCACTGCGGACGAGGAGTCCGTGGAGGCCGTGTCCTGCGGCAAGAGGTACGTCTTCCCCAGGATGGACGTCACCCTCCTGGAGATCCCCACCACCACGGCGGAGGAGATGGCCAAGATGATGACCCTCAGGATGGTCTCCGATCTCGACTTCCCGCCCAACATCCGCTCCGTCTCCATCGGACTCGACGAGGAGCGCGGGCAGACCGCATGGTACACGGAGGTGCTGCGATGCCGAAGGCAGTGGTCCTCCTCTCGGGAGGTCTCGATTCCACCACAACTCTCGCCAAGGCCCTGGACGACGGATGCGAGGTCACCGCAATCAGCTTCAGGTACGGACAGAGGCACACCAAGGAGCTCGTCTCCGCCGAGAACGTCTGCAAGCACTACAACGTCAACCATGTCGTGATCGACCTCGATCTGAGCTCGTACCGCTCCGCCCTCACCAGGAAGGACATCGATGTCCCTCTGGACCGCGAGGGGGAGCTCAGCGAGCAGATCCCCATCACGTACGTCCCTGCCAGGAACATCGTGTTCCTGAGCATCGCCGCCGGGCTCTGCGAGTCCATCGATGCGGACCGCATATACATCGGGGCCAACGCCGTCGACTACTCCGGATACCCCGATTGCCGCCCCGAGTTCTTCGAGGCCTACGAGAACATGCTCTCCAAAGGCACCAAGGCGGGCGTTGAGGGCCATCCGATCAGGATCATGACCCCCATCCTCCACAGCACCAAGGCCGACATCGTCAGGCTCGGGAAGAAGCTGGGTGCGCCCCTCCAGCTGACATGGTCATGCTACAACGGCGGGGAGAAGGCCTGCGGACACTGCGATTCGTGCCGCCTGAGGCTCAAGGGCTTCAAGGAGGCCGGATACAGGGACGAGATCGAGTACGAGCACGATGAGAATCTGTGAGTGCTTCAGATCGATACAGGGCGAGGGGCTCCAGATGGGGCTCCCTACCGTGTTCGTCCGTGCCGTCGGGTGCAACCTGCGCTGCAGGTGGTGCGATACCGGATACTCCTACGAAGGCGGCAGGGAGATGACGATAGACGAGATCGTCGAGGCCGTCGGAGACTGCCCCCGTGTCTGCTTCACCGGAGGCGAGCCCATGCTCCAGGAGGATGCGCTCGAACTGATCGGACGTCTGATCTCGATGGGGAAGCAGGTGGACCTGGAGACCAACGGCGCGGTGGACCTGTCCGCCGTTCCCAAGGACCCTCTGGTCCTGATCAGCATGGACATCAAGTGCCCTTCGTCGGGCATGACCGACAGGATGATCTGGAGCAACGTCGAGCTGCTGGGGATGAAGGATCAGCTGAAGTTCGTCATCGACACCGACGAGGATCTGGATTTCGCGGTGGACTTCGTGAAGTCCCGCAGGCCGGAGACGAACGTGATATTCGGCCCTGTGGGCGGGACGGAAAGGCTGGAGAAGCTGGTCGACAGGGTGCTCGCGGAGGGCATCGATGTCAGGGTCCTTCCCCAGCTCCATAAGATAATATGGGGGAACAGGAGGGCCGTCTGAGCCCCCCGTTCCCGTTCATTCCGAGGGGTTCCCCTCGAACTTCCTCTTCCTCTCCTGGCGGCGGAGGTAGTCGCGGATGCTCTGCTCCACGGTCCCCTCCTCGTCGGTGGAGACGTCGATCCCGGCGCTGCGGAGGATGTCCATCCCGTGCATGCCGATCCCGCCCGTGAGGACGGCGTCGACGCATCCGAGACCGACGATGGCCTTGGCCACCGCCATCCCGGCGCCCTGCTCCGAGTTCATGAACTCGTTCACGATCACCCTGTAGTCCAAGGTGTCCGAGTCCACGAGCAGGAAGCAGGGGGCGTGGCCGAAATCATCGGCCACATAGGAGTCCAGGGACTCCCCCTCGGATACTGCGAGTATCTTCATTCTACCGTCTTTACGATCTTGTCCACGATGGACTTGAATGCCTTCGCGGATTCGGAGTCGGGGTATTTCAGGACCACGGGCATCCCGCAGTCGCCGGACTCGACGACACCGGGCTCGATGGGGACCTTTCCGAGGAACTGGACATTGAGCTCCTCGGCGGCCTTCTCTCCGCCTCCGGACTTGAATATGTCCGTGACCTTGCCGCAGCAGGGGCAGACGAATCCGCTCATGTTCTCGACGATCCCGATGATGGGGACGTTGGTCTCCGCTCCGAACCTCAGGGACTTCCTGCTGTCGAGCAGGGCGACGTCCTGGGGGGTGGTGACGATGACCATCCCGTCCGCCTTGGGCATGAGCTGCACGACGGACAGCGCTTCGTCTCCGGTTCCGGGAGGCATGTCGACGATCAGATAGTCCAGGTCGCCCCAGTTGACATCCTCGATGAACTGCTTGATGGCTCCCATCTTGACGGGTCCCCTCCACATGACGGGGGAGTCCCTGTCGGGAAGCAGGAATGCCATGGACATCAGCTTGAGGGACGGCGGGACCGTCACGGGGATGAGCCTCTCATCGAGCACGTGGAGCTTCTCGTCCTCGACGCCGAACATCTTGGCGATGTTGGGTCCGGTGATGTCCACGTCCATGATCCCGGTCTGGAATCCCCTGTTGGACAGCTCGGTGGCCAGGTTGGTCGATACCGTGCTCTTTCCGACTCCTCCCTTGCCGCTCATCACGATGATGATGTGCTTGATCTTGCCGAGAGTGTCCTGGAGCTTGGTCTCCTCCTCGATGGCCTCTGCCGTCATGACTTGTCCTGCCATTTCATTACCTCTGAGTCCCCGAAAGTCTACGCGGATATAAGCCACGTGCGAAGGGGATCCGCCAGGAATGCCGTCGGTCGACGGACCTGATGTGCAATCAGACGTGGCCTTGCAGCATCCCTGTCCCATCGGTACCGTTATCTATGGTTTCGATGCGACCTTTGGGGATTTTCCCGAAAAATGCCAATCCTACGAGAATGACCTTCCCTGGCATTCCGAGATAGTATCTTCTCTTATGGATCTGTGCCAGGGCCTCATCGATTTCTGTTCCGAGTCTCTCTTCGGTATCAGCCTTTTTGATTTCGAAGATCATATTCGGACGATCATCGGATCTGCTTCTCAGAATAATATCAACTCTGCCGTTGCCTTCTTCAGATTCCGTTTTGACATCATAAGTTCTGGAGAGGCCGTGCATGATTGTCATTATGACTGTTTGATATGTGCTCTCCGCGAGATTCATGTAGCTCGAACTGAACATGATCTTCTGTAGAACCTCAGTCATCTTGTCGGCATTTCCTTCTAAAACGGCTCTATTGAAATCGTTGAATGCAGAGTCTGATATCGGGTATGACTTCCGGATCATCTTGTCGACCGCGCTTCCGACTTCTCTGTCAGGGATGGATATATCGAACTTGCCTTCACCGAGAGGAACGGCTTTGAGATACCCGGATATAGCCATCAGGCTGTATAGTGCTTCACCGGAAGTCTTGAGCTCACCGTAGGCTAACTCTCCAGTCAGTTCAGTAATGATGCTGCTTCCTGCGACCAATCCTAGAACATCTGCGTACGTATCGTCGCTCAAGCTCATCAGAAGTTGCCTGATGACTGCATCACCTCCTGAGTCTATCCAATACGGCCCTGGTTCGAATCTCTCGTACACATAGTTCATGATGCTGTATGGATTGTACACCTCGGCATCACCGAAACGATACCCATCATACCATTCTCTCGCTTCTGAGATTTTTTCTGGGTGCCCATAATCCATCAAGATGGTCTCCACTTCGGATTCGGTGAATCCGAATTTCTCATCGGCTCTTTTTGAAAAGATATTGTTGACGGTAACGTTGTTCAGACCAGAGAAGATGCTCTGTTTGGCGATCTGCATCACGCCTGTCATGTAGGCCATTTGTCTGTTCTCGTTGGTTTTGAGAGAGGATTCTAGGAGGTCTCTGAGGAATTTCAGAATCTCTTCATGAACTTCCAGTCCATAGGAGTTTGTTGCAGCTGCGTCGTATTCATCGATAAGGATGATCGGTTTCGTCCCGACAGTTTCTGCGATCGCTCCAGAAAGACTTTTTATCGAAGAGGAGAGGGAATCCTCGTCTATGTCCATTCTATCGAGGGCTTCGAAATTCCTTCTTACGATAGCATCAAGGTCTGGTCTCTCCAAGAGATATCTGTGAGGTCTGTAAGCATCTCTTACCGCTTCGCGCATTTTATTGATGTATGACGCGTAGGTATCTTTCTTGGTACTGTTCAGGTTTAGGCGGATGACTGGGAATGCGTTCTTATATGCCTCGTATTCTGGGTAACGGGATATTTCCAAGCCGTCGAACCACTTGTTGCCTTTGTACTCGGTGTTGAAGAATGCGTCCAACATAGATAGGTTGACTGTTTTTCCGAATCTACGAGGGCGAGTGAACAGATAGACTCCGAAACGGTTGGAATCAAGAATGTCCTTGATAAGTCCCGTCTTGTCGACGTAATACAAATCATTCTCACGAAGTTCCGCGAATGACATGCCTCCGAGGTCAATCTGTTTCATATAACATTGAATCCATCGCGAATTGATATCTGTTTGCAAGATGTCGTTTGGGCGTGATTATCCTGTATAGTTGTTCAGAGGTAGATTCCATGCCCGGGATTTGCTCTGATTCGCCGCTGGACAGAAGGTGATGCATCCAATCGGATATACCTGTCCATCCGAGCGTTCATATTGTAACAATTTATTCCGAGGAATGATGCCAGAAGCCACAGTCGGAGAGTACATGGTCCGGAACGTCCACACGGTCAGTCCGGATATGACGGTCGAGCAGGTCAGGCAGGAGATCATCAACTCCAACTTCCACGGTTTCCCCATAACCGAGAAGGGGTATCTCCTGGGATTCGTCACGGCCAAGGAGCTTCTGAGGCACATCGACAAGCCTAATGCGAAGATCCGCTCCGTCATGAAGAGGGGGACGCTCTGCGCCATCCCGTCCATGTCCACGGAGGATGCGACCCGTATCCTGTTCAGGTACGGCCTCAGGAATCTGCCCGTGGTCGACGACGAGAAGAAGCTCGTGGGCATCATCTCGAACATAGATATCGTTCGTTCGCAGATCGAGAAGTCCCGTCCGGGCAAGGTCATGTCCGTGAAGAACTTCCTGGAGCAGCAGAACGGGCTGAGGTTCAAGGTCGTCAACAAAGTCATCCCCGTCGATCAGATCATCCCGACCCAGAAGGAGGTCTACATGGACGAGCTGATCGGTCGCCAGTATGAGCTCAAGAGAGGGCTCAACGAACCTCTGATCGTCGTGGAGAGGCGCGAAGGATACCTCCTGGTCGACGGACATCACAGGATCATGGCCGCCAAGAAGCTGGGGATGAAGGATTTCAAAGCCATCGTCCTGGTGCCCAACGACTTCGATACCAAGATCGGACTGGAGAAGACCGCCGAGAGGTGGGGCCTCCGCTCCCTGGACGATGTGAACATCATCGAGGGTTCCAAGCATCCGTTCATGGAGATCACCACGATGCTGCTTCCCAGCGAGGAGGCGGGGGCCATCAACCAGAGGCTGATGGACAGTGTCAAGGACGACAAGAGCTGATCACTCATCGCGGAGGTGTCTCAAGCCTCCCAGGTCGGGCGGCTCGGTCCTGCCCATGAGCTCGTCGATCCCGAACAGCGTCACTCTGCCGTCCTCCGAATCCTCGACGAGATCGTCACTGAAGCCCATCGCCGAGAATACGATGAAGGTCGGGATCCCCGATTCCCCGGCGGACCTCCACCGTCTCTGGAGGCTGCACAGGTCGCCGTGGCCGGCGCCTCTTCTGCGGAATTTGCATTCCGCAGCGAGCCAGCACTCGTGATTGTTGCGGTCCATGGCTCTGGCGACGATGTCTATGTCCTCGTTCTCGTATCCATCGCCGTCCTTCGTTTCGGCGATCCCCCACCATCTGCCGACCTCCAGGGTCCGGTATTCGAGTCTGAGGAAGTCCGCGCACACATCTTCGAATCTATGGCCGAGGAAGCTGTCGATCGTCTGCTCCATGACATCGTACTTCTCCGACTCGGTCCAGGCGATCATTCCGGATGCATCGAAGCTCTCCAGGACGTCGTATTGGAATGCGACGATCCCGTCCGTTATGCGATAGACCGGCTTCTTCGGGGAGTTCAGCATCGGATGGTGTCTGCCCACGATGCCGATCTCCTCCAGCTTCTTCAGGCGCTTGCTGAGCTCGCTCCTGTCCAACTGGAGTTTGGAAGCGATCTTGGACTGCTTGGTCACGCCGTTGCCGATGCATGCGACCACGGACGAGTAGTTCTCTGTCGGTTTCAACTCGGAGAGGATGCTCATGGGTTCGTTCCTGAGGACTCCCGTGCTGCTGAGGAAGCATTTCTCGATGCATTCCCTGAATGTAGGGCGGTCCATGGCAAGGTGATACTGCGGAACCCCTCCGACGAGCATGTAGACCTTGAGGGCCTCCAGATCATCCATGTCTGGATGGAACTGCCTGCATGTGCGGAGCGGCAACCCCTCCAATCTCATCTCATGGTTGAACCTCTGATACAGCGGTCTGTCGGAGTCGTGGACCTCCCTTAGAAGGAGGGAGATGGACGATCCGCATAGGATCACCATCGAATCGCTGTTCCTGAGACGGTCCATGAACAGCTGCATGACGGACGGGATGAACGGCGCCTCCTCGATCAGATATGGGAATTCGTCGAAAACGACGACCCCTCCGTTGGATATCATATCATCGGCGATCAGATCCATGACCTCCGAGAAGGAATTGACCTCCGAGAGATCGCGGTGGAGGAATGATGACACGTTCCGTTTGAGCCTGGTGAAGTTCTCATAGAACGATGATTCGGACGAGTAGATCATCAGGGCCCTTTTGTCCTTTATGAAGTTTTCCAGAAGGGTCGTTTTCCCTATGCGCCTCCTTCCGTAGACGATCAGGCTCTTGAACCCCTTCTTCGAGTATATCGACTCCAGCTCCGAGAGCTCCTTCTCGCGTCCGATGAACCCGTCCATGTTTCGAAATGGTCCGGTCGGTATATAAACCATCACAATGTTGTAAAATCATACCACAAAAAAGTTCGTGGTGATTTTTTTCAACATTACAATCAGGAGGTCACGGCCCCAGCATGCAGATCGGAACGACGTAGACGCCGTCCGGTCTCCGATATGCGAAGCCCTCGGTACCGCTTATCACGCAAAGGAACCTGGGAGGCTTCGCGTTGCCGTCATTTTCGATGAAACGGGCTATATTCTTGAGATTCTGCGAAGCGTCATCCGTTTGGTTGCTTCCTAATTTTATCTCGAACGCACCCCATTCCCCTCCAGGGATCTCAACAACGGCATCGATCTCCCTTCCGCTGTGATCCCGGTAGTGATAGAGTTCTCCGCCCAGGGTTTGGGCGTATATCCTCAGATCCCTTTCGCATAGAGCCTCGAACATGAACCCAAACGTGTTCAGATCACGCTTGAGAGATTCGGAATTGAGTTCCATTGCAGCTATGGCGAGAGATGGGTCTGTGAAGTGTCTCTTAGGATTTTTCCCCACTCTTACAGATGATCTATAGTTTGGTGAATATGCAGGCTGATCTTCGACAATAAACAATCTTTTGAATGTATCTAGATATTCTGAAACTGTTTCTTCTTCTACAGGTTCTGTGTCGAATTCACGTATATCCGCGGCGATTTTGGCTTTGGCTGCTATGGTGCTCTCATTCCTAGCTAGAGATTTGATTGTTTTCTTGAGCTTATTTACATCACGATTTTTGCCATCTACTTTCTGGCAATCTATCTCGCATACCTTGTCGAGCATATCCTTCAAGGTGAACGATATGTCAATTTCGTCCTTTCCAAGAAGATTTGGCCATCCGCCACGTATTGTGAGCTGTATTAATTCGTCTAAAGAGCGGGTTTTGCAACGAATGGTCTTGAACTCTCCATTGAATAATCCTTTCAAAGATATTTCTCCGCTGGAGTCTCCTGATTCAAAAAGAGACATCGTATGCATTCTTATTGACAATATGCGCCCAGTGCCTGAATGCATGATTTCTGATCTGTTTACAACCGTGGAACCACATAGTATGAATCTTCCATAGCGTTTATCTTGATCCACTACGAAACGGACAGCATCCCATATTGTGGGAACCTCCTGCCATTCATCAATCAGGTGCGGTTCTTTTCCTTCAAGTGCTGTAGTTGGTTCGATTTCAGCAATTTTGCGGTTTATGAAATTACTATCCGGGTTTACCAGAGAGAATTCACTCTCAGCAATATTTCTCGCGCACCATGTTTTTCCGCAGGATTTTGGCCCTTCTATCGATATTGCACCTGCTGATTTCAGACCTATCTCTATTTGTTTCTCTACCAATCTGCTGAGATATCCTGCAGGTGTGAGTGTCATGAATGTATAATAGCTACGATTGTATTTAAACAACCCGACGATTTCATCGGTATCAACCCGACGATTTCATCGGTATCAACCCGACGATTTCATTAGTGTCTGTCGGAACGGACTCCATGGAGAGTCGGAGATGTGCAAACGGCGGTGAGAATCAGAAAAAAGGCGGTAAGAAGGTTATGGGACGGGCCGGAGCCCGCCCCGATGGAATGTTCACTCCATCCTGTTCCTGAACTCCCTCAGGTCCCTGAGGATGACCCTCTGCTCCGCGGAGGCGATGATCCTCTTGGTCTTGTTGAAGGTGTCCGGGTTCAGGGAGATGCAGTCGATGCCCTGCTCGACCAGGAACTCGGTGAACTCGGGGTAAACCGAGGGGGCCTGTCCGCAGATGCTGACGTGCTTCCCGTTGGCGTGGGCGACCTTGATCAGCTGGGCGATCGCTCTCTTCACGCCCTCCTGCCTCTCGTCGAAGTAGCCCATGTGGCCCAGGATATCGGAGTCCCTGTCGCAGCCCATGGTGAGCTGGGTCAGGTCGTTGGATCCGATGGAGAACCAGTCGCAGTACTTGCAGAACTCATCCGCCATGAAGATGTTCACGGGGACCTCGGCCATGAAGTAGAGCTTGAAGTCCCTGCCGCGCCTGAGTCCGACGGACCTCATCATGTCGGTGATGTCCTCGACCTCCTCGATGGTGCGGACGAACGGGAGCATCATGTTGAGGTTCTTGAAGCCCATCTCGTCCCTGACCTTCTTGATGGCCTTGAGCTCGCACATGAACGCCTCGCGGTAGGATGCGGAGACGTACCTGGAGCACCCCCTCCATCCGATCATGGGGTTGTCCTCGTTGGGCTCGTAGTCGGCGCCGCCCTTCATGTCGCGGTACTCGTTGGTCTTGAAGTCCGACGTGCGGAGGGTGATGGGTCTGGGGTAGAACGCCCTGCAGACCTTGGAGATGCCTTCCGCGAGCTTGTCGACGAGCTCGTCCGCCCTTCCGTCCTCGATGACGGCGCAGGGGTGCTCGCCGATGTAGTTGGTGAAGAGGAACTCGCTGCGCATCAGTCCGACGCCGTCGCACTGGAGCTTGGCGACCTCATCGGCCTTGGCGGGCATGGACATGTTGACCATGACCTTGGTCCCGGTGATGGGGACGTACTCCGCGCTGACCCCGCACACGGATCCTGCGGATTCGCTCTGGGCCTCGGCGGCCTTCTTGAGGGCGCCCTTGTAGACGGTTCCGGTGGTCCCGTCCACGGTGATCTCCATGCCGTCCTTCAGGATCTCGGTCGCATTGCCGGTTCCGACGACGCAGGGGGTCCCGAGCTCCCTCGAGATGATGGCCGCGTGGCAGGTCATGCCGCCCTCGTCGGTGACGATGCCGGCGGCCCTGCTCATGGCGGGGACCATGTCGGGCATGGTCATCTTGGTGACGAGGATGTCGCCCTCCTTCACGGCGTCGAGGCTCATGCTGATGTCGTAGATGACGACCTTGCCGGTGGCGAGGCCGGGGCTCGCCCCCAGACCGCTGGCGATGATGTCCTCGCTGGATGCGGCGGCTCCGACGGACTCGTTGGTGGCGGAGTTCCCGGTGGCGGTGATGGGCCTGGCCTGGACGATGTAGACCTTGTCGTCCTCGATGCACCACTCCATGTCCATGGGCTTCTCGTAGTGTATCTCGATCTGCCTTCCGATCTCCGCGATCTCCTGGATGCGGTCGTCGGCGATCTTCTGGGCCTTGACCTTGTTCTTGGGGATGTTCTCCTTCTCGACTCCGCCGTTCTTGCCGCGGATGTACTTCCAGGTCTGGGTGGAGATCCTCTTCTTGATGACCTCCATCTTCTGCTTGTCGACGACGTAGGTGTCGGGGGTGACCTCTCCTCCGACGATCGCCTCTCCGAGACCGTAGCCTCCCTCGATGACGATCTGCTTGGCCCCGCTGTTGGGGTCCACGGTGAACATGATCCCGGAGAACTCAGAGTTGACCATCCTCTGGACGACCACGGCGAGCTTGACGTCGCTGTGGGAGTAGCCCTGCTTCTCGCGGTAGGCGATGGCCCTGGCGGTGAAGAGCGAGGACCAGCATTTCCTGATCTTGTCGAAGAGGTCCTCCTCGTCCTTGACGTTGAGGTAGGTCTCCTGCTGCCCGGCGAAGCTGGCGTCGGGGAGGTCCTCGGCGGTGGCGCTGGACCTGACGGCGACGAATCCGACCTTGCCCTTGGGGACGAGGAGCCTGTACCTCGAGGAGATCTCCTTCTTCAGGTCGTCGGGGATGGCGCAGGTCTCGAAGATCTCCCTGATCTCCTTGGAGGCCTGTGTCAGGCTGTCGTCGGAGGACCTGTCGATCCCGGCGAGCTTCTCCTCGACCTTGGGCATGAGGTCTCCGCTGGTGACGAAGTAGTCGTAGGATTCCGTGGTGAGGACGAAGGCCTCGGGAACGGGGAACCCTGCGTTGGTGAGTTCGCCGAGATTGGCTCCCTTACCTCCGACTATCGGTATGTCTTCAACGTGCAGTTCGTTAACATCCACAATCTTTCTGTCCATTGGGAATTCCCCGTATCCTGCAAGCGGTTTGGCGGCACTCGCGGTGCCATATGTTATTCGGGTATCCTTTGGCATTCAAAATGGTTTCTGTCCGCGTCCGGATTCTATTATATTAGAATCGATGCTCGCCCTGCCGTGTCTGGCACAGGACGTTCTAGGGCGTTCGGATGCCTCGATTATGGTAATCGTAGCGATTCCTACGGAATACGTAAAATCGCTACGAAATTAGTCAAAAAAATGCCAGATAAGTTCTCCAAACACTAAGTTAGGCATCGTTAATGACGAAGACTTTAAAATAGGGTCCCCATACGGAGCCCAGTGGTACCAATGCACATGGAACTATGTTGGCACGGCAGGGGAGGGCAGGGACTCGTCACGGCGAACGAGATCCTCGCCGAGACCGCCATTGCCTCAGGCAAGTATGTCAAGGCGTTCCCCGAGTTCGGACCGGAGAGGATGGGAGCCCCCATCAGGGGATTCACCAGGATCGCTGACACGCCCATCAGGGTTCACAGCCAGGTCTACGAGCCCGATATCGTCGTCATCATGGGCGGCACCCTCGTCGGGAAGGTCGACGTCACCCGCGGGATCAAGAAGGATTCCATCGTGGTGGCCAACTACACCGGATCCCCCGCGGAGCTCCAGAATGCACTGGGCACCGATGTGAAGTGCTACACTCTCGATGCGAACAGGATCGCCATCGACGAGATCGGGAAGCCCATGATCAACACGGTCATGCTGGGCGCCCTGATCAAGGCGAACCCCCTGGTCCCCTACGACATGCTCGAGGACCAGATCACCACCAAGTTCACAGGGAAGCTGGCCGACAAGGTCATCGTGAAGAACCTCTCCGCCCTCAAGAGGGGCTACAACGAGGTGCAGTGACATGGCAATGGCAAACATCAAGGACCTCGTGGTCGGAGGAAGGATCATCAAACCCGGCTCCTCCGAGAATTTCGCGACCGGCGACTGGAGGAGCTACGTCCCCGTCGTCGATCAGGACAAGTGCATCGACTGCTACACCTGCTGGATCTACTGCCCCGACAACAGCATCGTCTTCAGGGACGACAAGATGTCCGGCATCAAGATGAGCCACTGCAAGGGCTGCGGCATCTGCGCCAGGGTCTGCCCCAAGGGCGCCATAACAATGAAGGAGGAGTGAAGTTGGGACACGACATCGCAATCAACGGAGACAACGCGGTTGCACTGGCATGGAAGCAGATCGACCCCGACGTGTGCGCCGCATACCCGATCACCCCCCAGACAATCATCGTCGAGAAGTTCGCCGAGTACGTGGCGAACGCCGAGGTCACCACCGAGTTCGTGTGCGTCGAGTCTGAGCACTCCGCGCTCACCCTGTGCACCTCCTCCGGCTCCGCCGGAGCCAGGACCTTCACCGCTACGGCCTCCCAGGGTCTGGCGTACATGTGGGAGATGCTCCCCATCACCGCCGCCATGCGCGTCCCGCTCATCATGGCGGTCGCCAACAGGGCCATCAGCGGACCCATCAACATCAACAACGACCACGGAGACGCCATGTCCGCCCGCGACACCGGCTGGATCCAGCTGTTCTCCGAGAACGTCCAGGAGGCGTACGACAACTCGATCATCGCCCCCAGGATCGCGGAGCACCACGACGTCCAGCTGCCGTGCATCGTCAATCTGGACGGATTCATCCTCACCCACGCGATCGAGAGGATGACCATGATCGACACCGCCGACGTCAAGGCGTTCGTCGGCGAGTTCGAGCCGCTCTTCCCGCTGCTCGACACCAAGCACCCCGTCTCCCACGGCAACATGGACGGACCCGACTTCTACTACCCCCACAAGGTCCAGTCGGAGATCGCCATGAAGAAGGCCCTGGAGGTCGCAGAGGAGGTCTTCAAGGACTTCGCCAAGCTGACCGGAAGGGAGTACCACCTGGTCGAGGAATACAGGTGCGATGACGCGGAGTACGTCGCGGTGATCCTCGGTTCCTCCTACGGAACCATGAAGGAGGCCGTGGACGAGCTGAGGGACCAGGGACTCAAGGTCGGATGCTGCATGCCCCACGTCTACAGGCCCTGGCCCGAGGAGGCTCTCGCCAAGGTCCTGAAGGGCAAGAAGGGCGTCGCCGTGTTCGACAAGCACCTGAGCATCGGAGCCTACGGACCCATGTTCCCCGAGGTCGTCACCGCCGCCACGCTCAACGACGACATGCCCAGGATGTACAACGTGATCTACGGACTCGGAGGCGCGGACGCCACCGTGGCCGGATTCAAGAAGATGGTGGAGGCCGTCGCCTCCGGAGAGGCCCAGCGCCTCACCTATCTGGGGGTGAAGATATGACTTCCCTGTCTCTCAAGGAGCTCAACAAGCTGCCCGTAAGGCTCGCGAGCGGGCACAGGCTCTGCGCCGGATGCGCGGAGTCCATCATCGCGAAGCAGATCCTCATGGGGACCTCCGACGAGGTCGCCGTGTCTCTCTCGACCGGATGCATCGAGGTCTCCACCACCGTGTTCCCCTACACGTCCTGGAACACCCCGTACATCCACACCGCCTTCGGGAACGGAGCGGCCACCTGTGCGGGACTCGAGACCGCGTACAAGGCCCTGAAGAGGAAGGGCAAGATCGATGAGGAGATCAAGTTCGTCAACTTCGCCGGCGACGGTGCGACGTACGATATCGGTCTGCAGGCGCTCTCCGGAGCCATGGAGAGGGGCCACAACATGATGTACGTGTGCCTGAACAACGAGGCCTACATGAACACCGGGATCCAGAGGTCCTCCGCGACCACTCTCGGAGCATCCACCACCACCTCCTGGGCGGGAACCGTCCAGCCCGGTAAGAAGGAGAACTCCAAGGACATGACCGCCGTCATGGTCGCCCACAACATCCCCTACGTCGCTCAGGTCTCCCCCCACAACTGGAGGGACACCGTGACCAAGGCCTCCAAGGGATTCGAGGTCGACGGACCCGCGTTCATCAACTCTATCTCCCCCTGCCCCCGCGGATGGAGGTTCCCCTCCGACAGGACCATCGAGATGGCCAAGCTGGCTGTCGAGACCTGCGTATGGCCTCTCTTCGAGGTCGTCGACGGGGAGTATTCCCTCACCGCCGAGAGCGCGAGGATCGCCGACGGCAAGGCGGAGAAGAAGCCCGTCATTGATTGGCTCTCCGCCCAGGGAAGGTTCAAGCACCTCCTCCAGGAGAAGTGGGAGCCCGTCGTCGAGGCCTATCAGGCCGAGGTCGACAAGCGCTGGGAGAAGCTCATAAAGCTCTCCAAGCTCTGAGGATCAAACAGGGGCTCCGGCCCCAATCTTCCTTCTTTTCGGAATCGAGGCGTGTCGTACGTCTCGGAAACAGAGAATCGGACACGGAGGTCGACGGACCGTGCCCGTCACCCTCCCTGTCGATGTAATCGGTTTGCTTCGTTGCTCATGGCAACGGTCGTTCCGACGGCTTCGGGCCGTCGCTCCGTTCCCTGTTCGGGCTGCGGAGTCCATGTTCGAGATCTCGTTCGACACGGCCGATAGCAGCTTGGCGATGTTGATGCCGCCGGCGGTCAGCTTGTAGAACGAGGACCTGTTGATCGTCTCGTGGGTCATGAGGCCCATGCTCTCGAGGATCTCGATCTTCTCCGGCATGCGGGGGTTGCGGGAGACAGCATCGTAGATGTCCGTCTTCTTGCAACCGGGGTTGCCGGCCACGTACATCAGGATGCTGATGACGTGCTTCTTTTCGAATTTGTCGAGGTGATCGCAATTCATGGCTGTATCTCCGTAAGGATCCGGGCCGGAGCCCGGATGAAGGGATTTCAAGGCTTCCTGGTGTGCATCCTGACGATGACGACCGCCAGGACGATGGCCGCTGCGATCGCTGCGATGGCGACGAGCTGCCAGGGGAATCCGTCGGATCCCCCGTCGTCTGTTCCGGGAATCGATTCAGCTACGATGGTGACGTCTCCGGTCACGTTGTCGATCCTCACCGTACCGTCGATGAACGCGGTCCCGGTGATCTCGACACCGCCCATGAACACCTTCGCGGTCACATCCCCTCCGTTCGTCGACTTGAGGGGGAGGTTCAGGGAGGATCCCCTGAGGATCCACTCCTGCACCCCGACCGTGGAGACGTTGTCCAGGCTGACGGTCACCTTCTGATACTGCTTGTATCCGGTGAGCAGCACGGTGGTGTCGCCCGACACGGGGTTCAGGGTGAAGGTGTACGTGCCGTCGGATCCGGTGCGGGTCAGCTCGCCTCCGGTGGCGGTGACCGCCTTGAGTTCCGTGAGATCGAACCTGAATCCGTCGGACACGGACACGGTGAAGGTGAACGACGAGCCGTGGGAGACGACCATCCCCTTGCATTCGATGTGGAGACCGTCCACGGGCTGGATGGTGATGAAGCGCACCACGGAGTCGGGCGTGCCGGGAGTCGATCCCGGGTCGTCCGATGATCCGGTGGCGGTCCATTTCGGATAGACGTAGACGGTCTTCTCCGTTGTGAACGATACCGGCTTCATCGGATCGAACGCCGAGGTGCACGCCTTATCGTAGAACCATCCTCCGAATACGTATCCGGGCATGTAGGGGTCATCGGGGACCTGCACCATGTTGTGGACGCCCACCGCGATCCTGGTCTGCGACGTGACCTCCTCGTACATGTACACGTGGGTGTCGTCGTACATGAAGCGGAAGTAGCACACCTTGGAGATCGGGTTGACGTTGACCGTGAACTCGACCGTCTTCACCTCTCCGCCGACCATGGTGGCTTCCTCTCTCACGAAGAGAGGTTTCACCGTGTCGTACGGATAGTCGGTCTCGGGGAGATCCAACTCGAGGGAGTAATTCTTGGACGGATCGCCGACCGCGGTAGTACCGGGATTGCTCTCGGTGAGCGGCTCCTCGGAATGGATCCACGATATGCTCTGGTACGTCGCCGGACTGTAGCTGCGGTCCCTCAGCACGATATGGTGTCCGTACGAATACCATTCCGTGGTCGCGGCCGCATCCGAATCCTCGGACGGCATCACGACGGCGAAGGATGCCAGCACCGCCACCCCGGCCATCAGGACGGCCAAGGGGAGCAGCTTGTTCCTCGATACGGACACCAAGCGTGCTCACCTCAGTTGGTGACCTCTGGGTCGAGATCGGTGTCGAAGATTTCGCCCACGACGTAGACTGTGATGGTTTTTGTTATCATCACGTCTGTTCCATCAAACTGTGCGCTTACGGACACCTTGAGAATACCTGTTCCGGTGCACTGGATCTCGTGATTAGTGATCCCTGTGATGTCCTCGAAGGTGTCTTTGTGTTCTCCGTATGAAACGACGACGTTCTTCAAGGTGCTCCCTCCAGTCGGAGTGATGGTGAGCGTTACGTTCTTGTTGACTGTCGTTGTTGTGTAATCATTACCACCGAAGGAAATTGTAAATCCTCTGTTTGCTTTATCTCCAATGGAATATGTCATGGATTTACTGACAACATGGCCCGATGCAGACACAGCATAGACTGTGAACGGTTGGTCAGTTTCGTGTTTGACAAGAGAGTTACTGAGCCTTCCGCCGATTTTTCCATCAACGGTCATCGATATACCATCAGGGAGGCCAACAGCATAATAGTTGAAAGACTCAGCCAAGTCAGCGGTATTGTTCACGACGACTCTCGAGGTGATAGAGTAGTCGGTTTCGAACTCGAAATTGATTTTTTGTTTGGGGACATCAACCTCAGTATAATCCGTCACGCCAGCTCCTTCGAGTGTGATAGATTTATTAGAAGCGTCCACTGCTTTGATGTATGCTTTGAAAGTGTATTTTTGTTCAGGAAGCTCAATGGATCCTGAGGTGACCTTATCTTTTACTAATACGTCGATGCGGAATTCTGTTGGTGGATTCTCAGTTTCTTTACAGGCTTGGAATGTCAAGGAATACAATCCTGTCTTATTTTCGTCACCTTGAGGGGTCAATTTGATTATATATCTGTTCTTGTTATCAATATCTGAGAGAGTATTGGAACCCTTAGTCAGTTCTTTTGCAGTGTATTCCATTCCCGGTTCTTGCCAGTTGCAGACTATTCTGGTCGTGGCAGCATTCGAGAATGCGAATCTGTTGAATTCAATACTCGCGGTGACTGTTTCATTTTTACCGGCATCTGAAGAGTAATGTAGGATGTACGGATTGTCCCTTGTACCGAGGATGTTCTTTTCTTTGGTGTTGGTGCTTTCATCAGCAGCTCCGCTGTCAGCCATTCCGATGACCGCGAATGCGGCCACGATCATGACGGCAACTATAGCTACCGCTGTCATTTTGGTTTTCATGCTATCAAATCCTGTTCTTTACGAACCTAGGGAAGTGGTTTTTGTCTCACGAATGAGTGTGAATAAACCGTCCGCCGGCGACACGTCAGACACTATGTAGAAGATGAAGGACGCTCTGTACCGCGTTCCTCCCGACTCGTACTCCAGATCGGGGAAGTACACCGTGCCTGTGGCATTCGCCAGGCCTTTGACGGTCATCTTCCCGTTCTTCAGAGCAATGGTCACGCCGCCGTAGTCGGAGAATATCCTAGTGAATTCTCCGGTAGGTGTCCCGGATACCGGGATCAGGTCGGTATAGGTGCCTGTCGCCGACTTCTCGAGAGCATAGACGAATGTACCCAGATCCTTCGTTTCACTCGAGGGTGAATCCAGTTTGAATACCGGACGGATTAGGATGTTCCCGTGGAGCGGTACGCTTGTAGGATTCTCTATTTTTTCGAAGTCGGATTTGCCGTCGGATGCCCACCACTCAAGTACTTCCCAGTTTGTCTTCCTACTATCATACCCTAGTGTAATACTGGTGATGTTTGCGATGTACGTGGACGTATCTACCGAGTCGGCGCCGCCCACTATTACCCCATCTGGGAAGTCTACGATCTTTACGATGAATGCGTGTTCGATTAGGGCTTTCTTGTTGATAACGAAAGATAGTTTATCCCACACAATCAGTGTCTTGCTGTCGGTGGTGATCTTGCCTCCATATTTTTCTTTCGAGGGAACCGTGACGGTGACGGTCGATCCCTTCTTGGCGTAATTTGGAAATTCGAGTTTATCATGTTCTCCGATCAGGGAGCACAATTCCACGGTCTCGTCTCTGTAGTTCTCGATCCCTATGAATTCATCTATCTTCAGCCAATATGTTCCGGTCCACATATGGAGCGTGTAGTTTCCTCTTATCGATGCAGTTTCGAAGGATCCGTTCCCGACAGATATGAGATCGTACTCCTTTCCTTCTTTATCCTTCAATACGAGTTTGGTGTTGTTGTCGGCACTCTCGCCATCGATCTTCAGGTTCAGTCTGAACGCTGTGTACAGGATGTACACCAGACAGTAGCCTTTGACGAGGAGGTATGTCTCGCCGTCCGCGGATACTATCTCTCCGGCGCCTTCAACGAACCAGGTGCAAGTCTTTTCGGTATACGACAGTTTTATCCTATCTCCGTAGTAGACTTTTCCGCCGTCGGAACGGTCTTCACCCTTGAAGCTGCCACTGGTAACCGTTGCTGTGATCTTCCCGGATACGGTCTTGTCCACGGATAGATTGTATTCCTGGTGTTCGAAAACCGGGTAGAGGGTGAGTGTGGTGCCCGGACTCACATCACTGGAACTTATGATATACTCGGTTCCCGCATGGTAGTGTTTCGAGCCCTCGGTATCGCCCGCGTTGTCTGTCCAGTATTTCAGATAATAGCCTTTGAAATATGCATTGCCAGGTGTGAACCTGTAGGTGTGGGTCGATGTTCCCTGACCATTGTTTTCCTCTTGGGAGAACACCACCATTGTCTGAGGCGCCTGGACAGTCAGTGTCGCATCGTAATCGTATTCTTTTCCGGATCCGAAATCCTTGGGTTTGGACGAATCGCTGTTGTCGAATATTATCTCGATAGCAGTTTTTGTGAATTCTGCAATCAGAATGTGTGGATTTTTCGAGTCTGTGGTACGCATATCGCCGAAGACGGATGTGCTGTTGTGAGTCCATTTGATGAAGGGGTGATCACTTGTCTTGCCGATTTCCTTGGCCTTATTTGTAACGTCTTCCCAAGTCTTTACATTGTCATCGTTGTTGTCGATTATGACCTGTGAATACAATTGACCATAGGACAGAGTCCCCTCGTATTGTTTTTTGAGGGTTCCGAGATCGATCTCGAAGATAACTTTCAGTTCTTTTCCGCTCAATTCGGCGACGAAATCCATGTCGTTGCAGATCTCATACTGGGTGGTCGCATTTTTGAACCAGACTGTGTCGGATCCTTTGATCCTCCAACCTTTGAATTCGAATGTGTTCTTATCATAATCCGGTTCACCGGGGAATCCGAGGATTCCGTAGGGCTTTCCATCCTTGAATTTGAAGGTTCTGTCGGTATTCTTGACGAATGGGACGTATTGTGTCAGAGGTTTGCCGTCTCCATTGTCGAAGGTCGTTATGAATCCCTGGCGTGCGTATATCTTCAGAGACTGTTCGGAAGCGGTTCCGTGGACGGGGGCGTTGAAATCGAAGGGGATGGTGAAATCCTCGCTGGAGTACCATCCTTTCAGATTTTGGACATAGGGGATGGTATCTTTCGAGAGTACATCTCCCTGATGGGCCTGGACGGTCTTCGATTGCTTGACGGCGTTGCCGTTTCCGGAGAACACCCAATAGACGAACTCGACGTTGCACGTCTTCGTAGCTTCGAATTTCAAGGTAAGAGTGAATGTCTTCTTGCCCGTGTCAGACTCGATTGATATCTGGACTGTTACCGAGCCTTGTGGAACGTCCATCATCCCTGAAGCGGACAGCTCGAGGGTCGCCGAGAACGAACCTGAGAGTTCGCCCAGCAGATAACGGTTGGAGAGTTCGAATGAGGAGAGGTCCAGGGGGTTGGAGAAAGGTCTTACCCATCCCTCTGTGTTCTCGATGTTCCCCTTGGGTGCGATGGAGATGCCTTCTACGGATCCCAGGCCATCCCAGGTTACATTATCGATCCAGACCTTAGCCCCTGTGTGGCCTCTGTTGATGACGAAATTCGAGTTCCCGGACCCGCTCTGGATGTTGATGGTGCTCTGGTAGCTGGTCCTGAGGTCGGATTGCGCATGGATGGCGATCCTCAGGTACACCGGGTTCATGGGCGTGTTGTTCCCGGAGGACTCCCAGAACAGGACTGTGACCTCTGCGATCTTGCCCGTGTAGGTAATCTCCGTCGAGGTTGTCAAGGTATAGTTGAGGTAGTCCCCGACGAGCGCGAATGTCCTGCTGGCATCCATGGAGCCTGGGTGCAGGACAAGGGATTCCACCTGGGTCTCGTTTTCTATGGATTTGAGCGAACCGATGCCGATCATGTACTGATTGGGGTTTGTGCCGATTTCTCCGACGAGGTTGAAGGCGTTCTGGTTGTAGACCCTGACCTCGTAGCCGTAGAATACGAGATTGGACGATGCGGACATCCTCGGGATCACGATGCTGCCGGTCTTCGTGCTGACCGTCTCGTCGTCCTTGATCTTTCCGTCGGCGATGATCGAGGCGGTCTGGGTGATGCCGCCGTTCGTGTACCAGCATCTGTACTTCTCCGTGGAGCGGCTGGGGACGTCGAAGTCGGCGCTGTACATCTTCTCGAAGGTTCCGTCCTTCACAGTGACGAAACCTCCTTTGGATTCCGTGGAGCCGTAGATGTAGATCCCGTCGTTCTCCCAGTTCACATCCGCTTGGATGATGGTGTAGCCGGTGACGAGGCCGTAGGCGTCGTTGTAGAATACGGAGGCGATGTGACCGTCGCAGATGACGATCTTGTTGGAAGGGGCGGATACGTCGGAAGGGATCCCGTCGGATACGCAACTGGTGAGGGAGCCGATGTTCACGGCGCTGACTCTGAGCTCCAGGGCGGTCCCGGCGATCAGGGTCAGATTGTGGATGTTTCTTATGCTGTGGATGGTGGAGACCTGGGACGACTCTCCGCTGGTCCTTCCGACCAGGGTGATGTCCGAGGATTCGATCTTCAGATCGGTGATGTTCTGGAACGACTGCATCGTCGTATCGGTCAGGCCTTTGACCGATACGGTCTTCGTTCCGCTTACGAGGCAGGAGTTCCCGCTTCCGAAGATGCTTCCTTCGAAGATCAGGTTCCCGTTCCTCTTCTCCACGGTCACGGAGGAGTCTCCTTTCACGAGGACGGCTCCGATCATCGCATCGTTGTTGTCTCCGATGTCGGCTCCTCCGTAGATGGAGCCTTTGATGCGGATGTCGTCATCGCTGAAGACCTCGATGGACGTGGAGCCGTTGGTGGTTCCCTTGAGGCCTCCTCCGAACACCGAACCCTCGATCTCTCCTCCTGTGATGTTCACGCTGGAGGTACCGGAGACATCGTCTCCCAGGGAGCTGGAGCCGAAGACGGATCCTCCGATCTTCGCGCCCTTGCCGATCCTGACGGTGCGCTTGGAGCCGCTGGTCGAGGTGGATTTCTGAGCTCCCAGACCTCCTCCGAACACGTTTCCGTTGATGACGGCGTGGGTCTCCACGTCTATGTTCCCGACGGTCTGAGCGAGTTCTCCTCCGCCGTATACGGATCCGCCGATGAGCGCATCGCTCTTCACGATGACAGAGATGTTGGATTTCACGTTACCTGCGTCGGAGTCGTCGAGAAGGCCCATTCCTCCGCCGTATACTGAGCCGACCACTTTCGCTTGGGTCGAGGTGTCGCCGTTTCCGACGATGACCTTGATGTTCTGGGCCATGGTTCTGCCCAAGGCTCCCCCTCCGTAGACGTTCTGAGTCACAGTTCCGCCCTGGATGTCGACGGTGATCGAATCGGTATCGATGCGGCCCGCATCCGCGTTGCCTTCAGAGCCCATTCCTCCGCCGTATACGGAGCCCTGAACCTCGGCCGTTCCGTACAGGTTGACATGGATGCCCAGGCTGTTCTGGGATCTGCCGGTCAAGGTTCCGAGGGCTCCTCCGCCGTAGACGGAATGCTGGATCTGAGCGCCCGTTCCGATGGTGATAGAGACATCTCCAGCTGTCATGGAGGCGAATCCGTCCATGTCTCCGGAGATTGTGGTCGATGCGGCGCTTCCCGGGAACCAGGGGATGGATGCCACATTCCCATCGGAGTCAAGGGCGAAGATGTACGCGGAGGAGTGTCTCCCGTCGGTCAGATCGTTAGGATTGACACCCTTTCCGGCACCGTACACGTTCCCTTCGACCTTTCCGTGGATTGTCATCACCAGGTTGTCGCAGTCGACGGATGCGACCTTCGCATCGTCGTTGCCGCCCAGTGGTTGATCGCCGTAGGGCGTGTTCACACCGTCATAGCTGGTGATGATGGGCGTTGATTCTCCGCCGCCGTACACGTTCCCGCCGATCACGGCATTCTCGCCTATGTTGATCGTCAGATTCTTGACATAGACCTTCGAGTGGCCGACGGTGTCATTCTGCGATGTTCCCCAGCTGATGCTTCCATTGCTGTTGTGGCAGACCTTGTCGAGACCGCCTCTGCCCCCGCCGAATACATCATGGAGGACCTTTCCTCCGGTGATGTCAATCGTTATCGAATCGAGCGGGCTGGCGGTTGCGGAGTTGTTGCTCTCGATCCCGATGCTCCCTCTGTATCCGCCACCGTAGATGTATCCGACGGTTCCGCCCTTGATCTCTATCGAGATGGTTCCGCCGTTGAACATGGACGAGTAGTTGGAAGCGTAGAACGTGTCGTAGCCGGCTCCGAAGACGGATGCGACCTTTGCATTGTCCGAGATGACGATATGCGTGTTCTTCACGCACTGGTTCGATTTGTTGTTGGAAGGGGAACCATGGCCCGTATCGCCGTCGAGACCGTCGGTGATGGAGCCGTTCACGGCATGTTTGACGATCGCGTTTCCGGAGACGTAGACGTTGGCGGTTCCGGAGACCGTGGACTGGCCGCGTCTTCCAGCACCCTGGACATCCCATGCTGTGGCATCGCCTGAGATGTAGACGAATGTGTCCCCATTGATCTGGCCGTTGTTCGATCCGCCGGTGAGGATGGTGGATTCCTTGAGTTTGATCTCGCTTCCGATGAGAAGACTGTAGTTGCCGTCCAGGGAGTGCTCCTCGTAATAGTCTCCAGGCATGACGGCTTTCCCGATTAGGTACACATAGGTGTTGCCGGTCACGACCCCTTTTCCGTTGGAGCATCCACCTACGACGGTATCGAGGATGGTTCCTCCGCGGATCGTCAGGTTGGCATCCCCATTGATCCCGCCGTTATCGCCCTGGCCTCCTGCCACGATGTTGGAGTAGAATTCGGAATGGACGATAACATTGGTTCCGGCGACCGTGCTGTTGGAAGAGCCGCCGATGACCTGCAGGAGGTAGCGCTCGGGAATGGTGCCGTTCGCCTCGTTCTGAGATAGCGATGCGGTCAGTCCCGTTCCCAGGACGAGCTTGTTGCCCTGAGCGTACAGGCCCACGTTGTTGCCATCGCCGTGATTGCCGTTTGTCTGGACGCTGTTCCTGATCGAGAGATTGTCGATGATGCAGTTGTTCAGGAGGGGGATCCTGTCGCCTACTGTGACTGAGGTGTTCTCTCCCTTCCCTGTGATGGTCAGCGGCTTGGAGAACCCTCCTTTCAGAATATACGAGGTGGATTTCAGTTCCAGGATGTTCGTGAATGCATTGCCCTCGTTATTCCAGGAGCTGATCGTATCGTTGTTGAGATTGGTTCCGTCGGCGACTGTGTAGTTCTTCAGTATGCCCCAGGTCGCATAGACATGGATCTTGCCGTCGACCAGCGAATACAGGGATGCGTTGTTCAAGACCCTTCCGGGGAAGAATCCGGTTTTTTCAAGCGATGAGTATGTGGTCTCGGTTCCTGTGCCGAGCTGATAAACCCATCCTGTGAAGACGACCGTATTCCCTATGCTGTAGTTCGTTATCGGGAACCAGTTCGAAGCGCTGCCTGAGATGATCTCCCCTTTGATCGTTCCGTACCATTTCTGCGGATTATACGCTGTGGAGGCGACTCCGCTGTATCTGACGGTGATGCTGGGGTTCGAATCGTCTGATGTCGTGGACTCGTTGAATCCTGCTTTGACACCGGGCTTCTCGCCGGGTTTGTACATGTGGTAGACGACATCGGTCGTATCGCTGGATGCGCCTGCTGTATCATCGGAGCCGCTAACCAGAGGGACTGCGGACAGAAGCATGACGGCTATGAGCAGCACGGCTAGCGGCTTCGCCGCGTATCCGCGGCGTGAGTCGGCCTTGCGCCCGACGGAGATCCTGCTCTCGGACCTCCTCGTCCTTCTGTTCTTCACATCTGGTTGCGATTTCATTTCCAACCTCTCAGTTTCGTGTACTGTCGGAGTATCCGTCACTTAAAGTGGACTTAAGTAACGAAGTGTTACTTATTCTTTAAACATAGTATATAAAAACGATAGTTTCGAGAATTATGGGCTAGAAGAACGAATGTCTGGTGGAGATAGTGTATCAATTTGGTAACGGAGATATACTCGGATCAAGAGAACGCATCATACGTCTAATGGAATGAATATTCTATGTTCATTCGTCGGATAATCCCGATTTTTACTTTTTTAATACTGTTAATATGATTGGTTCTTGAACATATAGGGTTGAAACTTAGGGTCCGTTAAGAAATTAATTTAAGGATTACTACTATATTCTGCATGATTATTC
>ERZ773194.806-NODE-806-length-38975-cov-5.249743_pt1 | contig 38975 bp, 41 predicted proteins | sample MGYA00511240_ERZ773194 | MGnify/ENA primary metagenome ERZ773194 (study PRJEB29015, sample SAMEA2737774) | human gut metagenome | biome: human gut; feature: human-associated habitat; material: faeces | place: China | collected 2012 ... | reverse complement strand
TGCCGACTTCCATAACAACGTCGGAATACATCTGAATAAATCTTCTGTAGCAGTCGTAAGCCCATCTGGGATTGTTCGACTTTTTCGCCATAACTTCGGCAACGGTTTCGTTAAGACCGAGGTTAAGAATGGTATCCATCATACCGGGCATCGACGCTCTTGCACCGCTTCGTACCGATACGAGGAGCGGATTTTCGGTATCGCCGAATTTCATTCCCGTGATTTCTTCCATTTTTATGATGTACTCCATAATTTCAGCCTGGATTTCATCATTGATTTTCTTTCCGTCCTCGTAATACTTTGTGCAGGCTTCCGTAGTAACGGTAAATCCCTGCGGAACAGGCATTCCGAGTCTTGTCATCTCTGCGAGGTTGGCACCTTTGCCGCCCAAGAGATTTCTCATTGAGGCATCACCTTCGGAAAAAAGGTAAACATACTTTTTAGCCATTTATCAATTACCCCCTAGTTAAATTTAGACACTTTGTACTTTATTTTTCGCATCTCTATAATTTTAAACCATTTTTTGAAAAATTTCCACTGTTTTTTTTAAAAATTACTTTGTTCGTTAAATTTCTGTAATTTTTAATGTAATTTATTGGATTTTAATGTTGATTTTTATGTATTTTTCACAACACATTACATATTTTCAATCACTTTATTCAAATAATCAAGGCTTTTGAAGTAATATTCAAGCCTGAATTGAAAGTATTTTTCGGTTATATAATTCAAATCTTCTATAAGCGCCTTGTCGATATTTGACGTATTGAAAACTGTTTTCATATCTTTTGCGAGAATGAATTTCATAAATCCCGAAAGTTTGGGATAAATTCTCACCGAACCGTCGCCGGAGCAGTTTTTGCACACAGCCCCGCCTGCCGAAACGTCAAAATATTCAAGGCCGGTTTTCGCACCGCAGTGCGCGCACATATCGAGCGACGGGGCAAACCCTGCGTCCGACACCGTTTTAAGCTCAAATATTCCTTTTATCCTTTTAAGTTCGGTCAAAACGTCGCCGCTAACCGCTTTTTTCTCGGCATTTTCGATAAAATAAAGGCAGTTGAGCAAAAAGCGGAAATATTCGTTGTCGCCCTCCAAATATTCAGACGCGACCTTTGCCGCCTCTGCAAGATACGCACCGAAACTGAGCTTGTCCACGCTTGAACGGATATTGTAAAAATTATTGAGCAGGGCGGCGCTCGAAAGCGAGTAAAAACCGCCGCTGCCGTTTAATTCAAAATCGTTATAACAAAACTGCTGCATCGCGGCAAAAGATTTGTGCTTCATACTTCTTATGCCCTTTGCTATGACGGTTATTTTTGTCATATCCTCACACAAAACGGTAAAAAGCGCGTCGTTGTCGGACAGCTTATTTACTTTCAGAATCAGTCCCCTTGCCTTGCTCATCATTCTTTATTGCTCCCTCATAATCGCAAATTTCCCTGTAGCCGAGATAGCTCTCAACATTGCCTGTTTTTTCAAATACACTCCAAAAAAAGTTTTCCTCCACAAAAATCCCTCCAAAAGCATATTTTTATGCTTTTAGCTTGTCCGAAAAAAGATTTTTGATGTTTATAAAAATTTGGCAAATTAAAAATTTAGTCGTTTTTAAGCCCGAATTCTTTCATTAAAAAGTTTGAATTTCTCCAGTCCTTTTTAACCTTTACCCAAAGCTCCAGAAACACTTTTTTGTTCAGTAATTTCTCACAGTCGCGCCGTGCGAGCGAGCCTATTCTTTTGAGCGTTCTTCCTCCGCTCCCGATAATTATACCCTTATGCGAGTCTTTTTCACAGAAAATGTTTGCGGAAATGGAAACAATGTCTTTTTCCTCTTTCATTTTGACGATTTCCACCGCAATGCCGTGCGGTACTTCTTTATCAAGCGTGTAAAGCGTCTTTTCCCTTATGATTTCCGCGACAATCTGCTTTTCGGGCTGGTCGGTCACCATATCTTCGGGATAGTACATCGGGCCTTCGGGAAGAAGTTTTCTTATTTCCTCTTTAAGTGCGTCTATGCCGTCGCCCGTCTTTGCGCTTATCGGCACAATTTCGGCAAATCCGCGCAGTTTGCTGTATTTTTCTATAACGGGCAAAAGCGCGTCTTTTCTTGCGGTATCGCACTTGTTTATGACCAAAATCGCAGGTATGTTCTTTGTTTTTTCGATAATTTCAAGTTCGGCGTTTCTCACCTCGTCAGTCGGCTCAACCACAACGAGAACAAAATCCGCCTCGCCGATTGTTTCGTTAACGGCTTTGAGCATATTTTCGCCAAGCTTGTTTTTAGGCTTGTGAAATCCCGGTGTATCGAGAAAAACCGCCTGCATACCGCTCTCCGACATAATACCCAAAATTTTTCCGCGCGTGGTTTGCGGTTTGGGCGAAATTATCGCTATTTTCTGACCTATAAGCGCGTTTAAAAGCGTGGTTTTTCCAACGTTCGGTATGCCCACAATGCCGACGTATCCCGATTTAAAATTCTTGTTTTCCATAAATTCAACCTCTTTATTCATCTCTTGTAAGCTTTAATTTTTTGAGGATTTCCTCCTCTTTTTTGCGCATAATTGCTCTGTCCGCCTCGTCTATGTGGTCGTATCCCAAAAGATGAAGCATACTGTGACAGGTTAAAAATCCCGCCTCGCGCTCGAACGAATGACCGTACTCCTCCGCTTGTTCTTTTGCGCGTTCAAGCGAAATAACAATGTCGCCCAGCGACAGATAACCCTCGTAAAAATCCTCGTCCGACACGGTTATGTCACCGTTTTTAGCATCGAGAAACGGAAACGACAAAACGTCGGTCGCGCGGTCAATGCTGCGCTGTTCGCAGTTGATTTCACGTATTTGCTCATTGTCGGCAAACATAACGTTTACTTCGCATTTTTCGTCTATTTCTTCAAACTCCAAAACACCCTCGGCAACGCTTTTTATAAGCTTTTCAAGCGCGTCTGTGACCTCGATTTTGTCCTGGGTGTTATCGGTAAAAATTCTTATCATCTGTTTCCCCTTTTTTCGTTTTGCCTTGCAAGTTTCTTTTGCTCAAACCTGTCATACGCTTTTATGATTTTCTGGACAAGCTGATGGCGCACAACGTCCTTGTCCGAAAGATAGCAAAAGCTTATGCCGTCAATATCTTTGAGTATTTTTTCAACCTCTTTAAGTCCTGATTTTTTGCCGTCCGGCAAGTCAATCTGCGTGACGTCGCCGGTGACGATAACGCGCGAATTAAAGCCGACGCGCGTAAGAAACATTTTCATCTGCTCGGGCGTGGTGTTCTGCGCCTCGTCCAGAATTATAAAACTGTCGTCTATGGTTCGTCCGCGCATATACGCAAGCGGTGCAACCTCAATGCTTCCGCGCTCGACGTGTTTCTGATAAGTTTCAAATCCGAACATTTCATACAGCGCGTCGTATAACGGGCGCAGATACGGGTCTACCTTATTCTGCAAGTCGCCCGGCAGAAAACCGAGCTTTTCGCCTGCTTCAACCGCCGGACGCGTTAAAATTATCCTCGACACTTCTTTATTTTTGAACGCCTTAACCGCCAGCGCAACAGCAAGATAGGTCTTTCCCGTGCCGGCAGGGCCGATACCGAAAGTTATGGTGTTGTTTTTTATTGCCTCGACGTATTTTTTCTGTCCCATAGTCTTGCTTTTTATCGGCTTTCCCTTTGCCGTAATGCACACGCAGTCGCTGCCGTAAAGCGCCTCGTGGTCAATTCCGTCGCGCACGCTGTCGATTGTGTAGTTCACCGCCTGGTCGGTAATTTCACCCTCGGTGTTAAAAATTTTCGCAAGACTCTCTATCGCCTTTTGCGCAAGCGCCGTGCCCGTTTCGCCGCCGCTTATTTTAATGTCGCCGCCTCGGTTTACAATGCTCACATCAAACGCAGTCTGAATTTTTTTAAGATTTTTGTCAAAATCGCCGAACACCGCCAAAATCTGCTCGCCGTTTTGTAAGGATATGTTTCTCTCCAAGCCGTTAACCTCCGTTTTCTATTTTCACATTCTCGCCTATGCTCTGTATGCACTCATACGTCACTTTTATATAAATTTTTCCGTTTTTCTGCATCATATGGTCTGTGCCCGCGTTCACAACCTTTACGTCTTTTCCGATTTCTTTGTCAAGTTCTTTTTTTATTATACCGCCATAATACACCAAAGCGCCCTCGGTTGTCAACTTTGTTTCGATTTTATTTTTTTCGTAATACACATCTTTTTTGTTCGACAACGGCAAAAAGAAGTTTTTGCCGATATGGAAAGCGGACGTTTTGCTCTCTTTGTCGTAAAATTCAAACGGAATTTCGTTCTTTATATATAATGATACATCAAAACCGAAAAAATTTACAGTGTTTTTTGAAATTTTTTTGTCGGTGCGTATGTATTCAACCTTTTCAAGCGGAAATTCGCCGTCTTTTGAATACCACGTCCGCGCTGTCACCTCACCGCGCGCCGAGCCGATTTTTTCGCCTGCCTCGCCGAGCGAAACAATTCCCGAAATCAGCAAATCGCCTTTGTCCACAATATCGCCCTCGCGCACCGACGCTTCGCCGTTTAACGCAACAACGCGCGTCACAAGCCCGTCTTTCGACGCAACAATGTTCGACGGCACGGTATCGTCCACAATTTCGGGCGCCGGCACCTTTTCTTTCACCGACACATTCGCGCGCGTGCCTTTAATGTCTACCCACAGCCACGAAAGCGCTTTTTCTTTCTTTAAAATTTCGTTCTGCAAGCGGTAAACGTCCACATTAAACCGCGGTGTTCCGACCTTGAACCCAAGCTCGGCAAGGCGGTTTATTATAACGCTTTCGGGAACTTTTTCGTTTCCTGTAACGTCTATGCGCCAGATAAAGCTTGAAAGCGCGGAAAACAAAATCACCGCGATTAAAAATCCCGCCGCGAACGCCTTGCGCTTTTTGTACTTTTGTATGATAAACGGCAGTCCTGCCCGCTTTTTTATTTTCACCTCGGAGCGCGTTTTGTACGCCGCACCGCGCACCTGTTTAAAGCCGTTTATGCTCATTTTCATTTCAAGATTGTTTTCACCGCCGTATTTTACGTCCCATAAGCAAATATCTTTTTTTAAACACAAATTTAAAAAGCGTTCAAGAAAAAATCCCCTAACGCCCAAAAACACATATCCTCTTAAAAAATTGAAAAATCTTACAAACAAAAGGCACACCTCACTCGTAAACCACCGAAGTAATTTTTCCCGAAATACTCAAATCCTCGTTTGTGACAAAATCCATAAGCAGGCTCTCGCCCGTGATTTTAACGATAAAATCGGCAGTGTTCACCTTCACTTCTTTGTCGGAATATTCTATAATCCCGATATAGTTTTCAATCCAGACGTTGTAATTTGCCTCCAGCACAATTTTGGGCGAATCCATTATAACCTCGGCAGGAAGCGCAAGAGTTTCCTTTATTTTCTGTTTGATTTTCCGTTTCATATTGCCTGCCCCCCCGTCTTTAAATAATATGCTCGGCATTTTTTGAATATACATAACAAAAAGAGGTGGAATTTATGAAAAAACTTATCCCGTTTTCCGCGTTTGCGTTTATCGTGCTGACCTGCGTTTTTTCGGCGCAGTGCACAAAAAGCGCGTCCGACGCTCTTAATATGTGCCTTTACACGCTTTTGCCGTCGCTGTTTCCGTTTTTTGTGTTTTCGCGGATTTTCATTTTGTCGGGCGGTGCTGACCTGCTGGCGAAAAAGCTTGCATTCGTCACAAAACCGCTTTTTAATATGAGCGGAGGGTGCATTGTGCCGATAATTTTAGGTATTCTGTGCGGTTACCCCGTCGGCGCGAAAACCGCGGCGGAGCTTTACGGCGAGGGAGTTATTACAAAGGACGAGGCACAGCGTCTTTGCGGATTTTGCAATAATTCCGGACCTCTTTTTTTAATCGGCGCGGTGGGCGCCGGTATGCTTATGTGCCCGTCCGCCGGAATTTTGCTGTATGCGGTTCACATTCTTTCCGCGCTTTCCGTCGGAATAATCTTCCGCGGAAAAGGTATTGATAAAAAAAGCACCGTTCACGGCGGTGCGCCGAAAAACACGGCTGTGAACGAAAACATATTCGTCACCGCGGTTGAAGAAAGCGTCGGCACAATTTTGAACGTTTTCGGATATGTGATTTTTTTTGCGGTGCTGACGTCGTTTGTCAAAAATCCTTTTATTATCGGAATTTTCGAGATAACAAACGCGCTGAAAAAAATTTCGCTCCTTGATTTTCCGCTGTGGCAAAAATTTGTTTTCGCCTCGTTTTTTTCGTCGTGGGGCGGACTTTCGGTACATATGCAAACCTACGGAATTTTGTCAAAACATTCGCTTTCGTTTAAAAAATACGTTTACGCAAAGCTTATTCACTCGGTTTTCGCGTTTGTTTATGCGCTTATCGCAATAAAAATTGTGCCTCTTCCGTTTAAAACGTTTTCGTCCGCATTTGAAAAAACCGCGGTTTCGCTCAACATAGCGTCGCTTGTATGCACGGTAATTTTGGGAATATATCTTTTTTATCTGAATATAATTTTATTAAGACACAAAAACGGAAAGGACGAAAAAATATGATAAAAACGTTTAACGCAAAAAATTTAAAAAAGTTTTTAATCTGCCTTGCAATCAGCCTCGGCACGGGCGGTTTGAGCGCGTTTTTAACGCGTAATTCGCAGGATTTTTACAACACCCTCACAAGACCGCCGTTTGCACCGCCGGCATATATTTTCGGCATTGTATGGACAATTTTGTATATTCTCATCGGCATAGCGTCGTTTTTGATTGTAAAGAGCGGAATAGACAATTCCGGCGTGTCCGAAAGTTTTAAAACATACATTTTCAATCTTGTTCTGCTGTTTTTATGGCCGATTATTTTCTTTAACTTCAACAATCTGTGGCTGTCGGTGATTGTGATTATAATTTCGCTTTTCACCGCAATAACTGTGTTTTTCAAGTTTTATAACATAAATAAAGCAGCAGGTTATCTCTACCTGCCGCTTGTTTTGTGGATTTTGTTTGCAACCGTTTTAAACATATCGATTTGGCGGCTGAACAAATAAATTTACTTCTTTAAACTTTCAACGGTTTTCTCGTCGGGTGTAACGACCGCGGTTTTGTTATTCACATAAATAACCATACCGGGTTTCGCGCCCGACGGTTTTTTTACGTTTTTAACCGCCGTGTAGTCCACGCTCACGTTCGCGCTGTTTCTGCCCTTGCTGTAATAAGCGGCAATCATTGCCGCTTCAAAAATTGTGCGTTCGGGAATGTTTTCGTCACCGCCTGTTTTAATAACCGCGTGCGAACCGTGAATGGTTTTTGTGTGAAGCCAAATATCGGTCGAACGCGCAAGCTTGAGCGTCACATAGTCGTTTTGCTTGTTGTTTTTTCCGACAAAAATTTCATATCCGTCACTGCTTACAAATTCCATAGGCTTTATCTGTGCCTGTTTCTTTTTTCCTTTTATATTGCGCTTTTTAAGGTATCCCTGCTCGACAAGTTCTTCTTTAATCTGCGCGATTTCCTCTTTTGTTTCAACGTTTTCCATATTGAGCAAAACCGTTTCGAGATAGTCGATTTCCGCCTCGTTGAGTTTTTTCTGAACAAGCGTTTCCGCCTCGGCGGTTTTCTCCTTGTTGTATTTTTTATAATATTTCTGCGCGTTCTGCGACGGTGTGAGTGTTTCATCAAGCGCGATTTCAATTATTTTTCCGCCGTCGTAAAAATTCTCCAAAAACGCCTTTTTGTCGCCTTTGTTTATGCAGTAAATATTCGCGGTGATAAGGTCGCCTTTAACCTTGTTAAGCTCTCTTTTCTTGCATTTTTCAAGCGTTTCGCACTCAAGCTGAAGTTTTTTTCTGCACCTTGCAAGATTGTTTGAAATCACCTTGGTAATATCTGCGGTTTTCTGCTTTACACTCTCTTTTGCCGCCTTTTTCTCATAAAAACTTTCCAGCGCAAGGCTCATCGACTCAAAATATTCTTTTTCCGCCATTTCGCCGTACTGGTTTATGCCGAGCGCCGAAAATTCAAGCATTTTTCCGCTTTGCGCGTCGGTCAGCACAACGGGCGAAAATTCGTCTTTTTCAATTCTCTTAAAAGCTTTGAAAAATTCGTCCGCAACTTTTTTGTCGTTTTCATAGCTTATTTCGGTATCCGCGCCGAGTGCGCGGTATGCGATTTCGCGTGCGGTTAAGGGACTTATTCCCATAAACGACGACATAATTTTTTTGTCGTAACCGCCCTGAATTTCGCCGATTGCGGACAGAAAATCGTTATAACCGGCCTCAAGCGGATTTTGCTTTCCCTGCGACGGCGCGTTTTCGTAGATAAGCCCGGGCATAATCTGCCTTACACGGCTCATTGTGATGTCAACGTGAAAAATACTGTCGATAATTTTTCTGCTGCAGTCGGTGAGAATTATGTTTGAATGTTTTCCCATAATCTCGCAAATCAGCGTTTTAACCGACAAATCGCCCAGTTCGTTATAGCTTTCAACGTCAAATTCTATAATTCTTTCAAAGTCAACCTGCCTTATTCCGACGATTTTTCCTCCGCAAAGATGCTTTCGCAAAAGCATGCAAAAAAGAGGCGGAGTATCGGGATTATCCTTTGTCACGCTGATAAAACCCACCCTTGCAAATGACGGGTGCGCGCACAAAAGCAACTTATAACTGTCCTTAAAATTTCTTATTGACAAAACTATTTCGTCGCGTTCGGGCTGATAAACCTTTTCAACCCTTGCGCCGATAAGTTTTTTTGTAAATTCGTTTTTCAGCGCGCAAAGCACACTGCCGTCAAGCGCCATATTTCTCATTCCTTAAAAAGTTTTTTCCTTGTTTATATTAACATATTCCGCCTAAGGTTATCAAGTTTTATTGAAAATAAATAATTTTGGTGTATAAAACCCACAATTTTATACAATTCAAAAGTATAAAATATATAAAAATTACACAAAATTTAATTTTTTTGCCGATTTGAATGTATATTTTAAAAAATACATTTGAAAATTTTAAAAAAACGTGTTATAATACAAGGGTTATTAGTTGTGTAACAATATCGGTTTTAAAAACCGGTATGGCAATATTTTAAGGAGGCTTAAAAAATGGCAAAGAAATTCAAAACGATGGACGGTAACTGTGCCGCCGCGCATTGCGCCTATGCGTTCACAGAAGTAGCGTCTATCTATCCTATCACTCCTTCGTCAACAATGGCAGAATATGTCGACGAATGGAGCTCGAAAGGTCAGAAAAACATTTTCGGTCAGACCGTTGACGTTTGCGAAATGCAGTCCGAGGCAGGTGCGGCGGGCGCAGTTCACGGCTCACTCCAGGGCGGTGCGCTCACAACCACATTTACCGCTTCGCAGGGTCTTCTTCTTATGATCCCGAATATGTATAAAATGGCGGGTGAATTGCTCCCCTCCGTTATCCACGTAAGCGCAAGAGCGCTCGCTGCTCACGCACTTAACATTTTCGGCGACCATCAGGACGTTATGGCTTGCCGTCAGACAGGCTATGCAATGCTCGCTTCGGGCAGTGTTCAGGAAACTATGGATTTGGCAGGTATCGCTCACCTTGCGGCTATCAAAGGCAGAGTTCCGTTCCTCCACTTCTTCGACGGTTTCAGAACTTCGCACGAAATTCAGAAAATTGAGGTTATGGACTATGAAGACCTCAAAAAGCTTATCGATATGGACGCTGTTAAAGCGTTTAAAGACAGAGCGCTAAACCCCGAACACCCCGTTCTCCGCGGAAGTGCGCAGAACTCGGATATCTACTTCCAGGGCAGAGAGGTTGCTAACAAATACTACGAAAAAATTCCCGATATCGTTAACGATTATATGGGTGAAATTTCAAAAATCACAGGCAGAGAGTACAAACCCTTCAACTACTACGGCGCTCCCGACGCAACAAAAGTTATCGTTGCAATGGGTTCTGTTTGCGAGGCTATTGAAGAAACGGTTGACTACCTCAACGCTATGGGTCAGAAAGTCGGCGTTCTTAAAGTTCACCTTTACAGACCGTTCTCGGCTAAATATTTCTTTGATGTAATGCCCGAAACTGTTGAAAAAATCGCAGTTCTCGACAGAACAAAAGAGCCCGGTTCGCTCGGCGAGCCTCTTTATCTTGACGTTTGCAACCTTTACTTCGGAAAGAAAAACGCTCCGATGATTGTAGGCGGACGTTACGGTTTGGGTTCAAAAGACACCACACCTACACAGATTGTTGCGGTTTACGATAATCTCGACGCTAAAGAGCCTATCAACAGCTTCACAATCGGTATCAACGACGACGTTACACATCTTTCGCTCAAACTCGGCAACAGAATTAACGCTGCTCCCGAGGGCACAACAAGATGTAAATTCTGGGGCTTCGGTTCCGACGGTACCGTTGGTGCCAACAAAGACGCAATCAAAATCATCGGCGACAACACCGACCTTTATGCACAGGCATATTTTGATTACGACTCCAAAAAGAGCGGCGGCGTAACAATGTCGCACTTGCGTTTCGGTAAAAAACCGATTAAGTCAACATACCTCCTCGACGAGGCTGACTATATCGCTTGTCATAAGCCTGCTTACATCTATCAGTATGATGTTCTCGAAGGTTTGAAACAGGGCGGAACATTCCTCCTCAACTGTGTATGGTCGGAGGACGAGCTTGATGAAAAGCTTCCTGCTCACGTTAAAAAATATATCGCTGACCACGATATTAAATTCTATACAATCAACGCTGTTGACGTTGCCGTTAAAGTAGGTCTCGGACCCACAAGAATAAATATGGTAACACAGGGCGCATTCTTCAAACTTGCAAACGTTATTCCGTTTGACGAGGCGGTTGTTCTTATTAAAGAAGCAATCAAGAAAACCTACGGCAAAAAAGGCGACGAAATCGTAAGAATGAACTGCGACGCTGTTGACGGTGCTGTTGAGGCGCTCCACGAGGTTAAAGTTCCCGCATCGTGGAAAGACGCTAAAGAAGAAGAGGCTCACACCTCCGACGCTCCCGAATTCGTTAAAAAGATTTGCGAACCCGTTAACGCACAGAAAGGCAACAAACTCCCCGTAAGCACATTCCTCGGCTATGAGGACGGTACTTTCGAGCAGGGTACATCGAAATTTGAAAAACGTACCGTTGCGGTTAACGTTCCCGATTGGGATATTACAAAATGTATTCAGTGTAACCAGTGCTCGCTCGTATGTCCGCACGCGGCTATAAGACCTGTTCTTTTGGACGACGCTGAAGCGGCAAACGCTCCTGCAGGCTTTGAAACCAAAGACGCTATCGGTCCCCAGCTTAAAGGACTCAAATTCCGTATTCAGGTCAGCCCCCGTGACTGCTTGGGCTGCGGTGTTTGTGCACAGGTATGTCCGGCAAAAGGGAAGGCTCTCGTTATGAAACCGCTTGATCCTATGGTTGAAAAAGAGTCTGACAACTGGGATTACGCTATGACTGTTAAGGTTAAAGACAACCTTATGGATAAAGCATCGGTTAAAGGCTCACAGTTTGCGAAACCTTACCTTGAGTTCTCCGGCGCTTGCGCAGGTTGCGGTGAAACACCTTACATTAAGCTTATCACACAGCTCTTCGGCGACAGAATGATGATTGCAAACGCAACAGGCTGTACTTCAATTTGGGGCGGCAGCGCACCGAGTATGCCTTACTGCAAAGACGAAAACGGCAGAGGTCCTGCTTGGGCTAACTCGCTCTTCGAGGACAACGCTGAATTCGGTATGGGTATGATTCTTGCGGTTAAGAAAGTAAGAAACACTCTTAAAGCAAGAATGGAAACGGCTATTGAAAAAGGCGTTGACTCTAAACTTGCAGACGCTTTCAAAGCTTGGATTGACGGTATGAACGACGCTGAAAAATCGAAAGCGGCGGCTTCCGACATTAAAGAGCTTATCAAATCGGCAGATCTTACAATGCCCGAACTTAAAGAAATTTCAGACAGAACAGACTTCCTCGTTAAACGTTCGCAGTGGGCGTTCGGCGGCGACGGCTGGGCTTACGATATTGGTTACGGCGGATTGGACCACGTTCTCGCATCGGGCGAGGACATCAACATCTTCGTTGTAGATACAGAAGTTTACTCCAACACCGGCGGACAGTCCTCAAAGGCTACACCGACCGCGGCTGTTGCAAAATTTGCCGCATCGGGTAAAAAAGTTAAGAAGAAAGACCTCGGTATGATTGCTACAACATACGGCTATGTATACGTCGCACAGATTGCTATCGGCTCGAATATGAACCAGGCTATCAAGGCAATCAAAGAAGCTGAAGCTTATCCCGGTCCTTCGCTTATCATTGCATACGCACCCTGTATCAACCACGGTATCAAGGTTGGTATGGCTAACACAATCCTTGAGGAGAAAAAGGCTGTTGAAACAGGTTACTGGCATTTGTGGAGATTTAACCCCGAACTCAAAGAGAAAGGCGAAAATCCGTTTATCCTTGATTCTAAAGAACCCACAGGCGCGGTTACAGACTTTATGAACGGCGAGAACAGATACCTCCTTCTTAAGAAGGCTCATCCGGAAATCGCTGCTCAACTCTTTGAAAAGGCTGAAAAAGACCTCAAAGACAGATACGAAGTTTACAAAAGAATGGCAGATAAATAATTAAAATTTATCCGCTTAAATATCATAATCCCGCCCGAATTATCTCGGACGGGATTTATGATAAATTTTATTTTGCACGAATATATTTAAAAAGAAGATTTTTGGTTTTATATAGTTTTTATTATGAGGTGAATTTCAATAATGAGTGAAAAAAAGGCGCGCAGAAAAAATGCGAAAATCATAGTTTTGACAGTTATCGCCGTGCTTATCGCGTCGCTTTGTGCGATTGCGGGAGTATTGGCTAAAACAGACACTGCATACGGCAAAATATATGTCAACGATTTGTGCGTCGGGAAAAAGAATACCGCTGACATCAAAACGGCACTCGAAGAAAAATACTCGCCCGAAAACACGAATGTGATTTTTACATACAAAAACACCGATTTTGAGGTTAACGGTGCAGATTTTGACCTAAAATACGACCTTGACAAAACAAGCGAAAACGCATATCAGGCAGGCAAAGGCAAAAATTTTATAAGCCGTGGATTTAATGCGGTAAAATATTCGCTTTTCAAAAAGGAAATTCCTGTGGAAATCACCTTTGACCAGGAAAAGCTTTACAATATTTTAAAAGAGAAAGCAACAGATGTCGAAAATCCCGTTACCGATACGGTAACCGAGCTTAAAGACGGCAATCTTGTCATTCAAAACGGCAAAAAAGGCAACGGAGTTGACATTGATAAAATAAAAAAAGACGTTGAAAAAGTTGTTTCAAAAAACAAATTAACTGATAAAATTGAGGTGAAAATCACCGAAATCAAACCGAAAATTCCCACTGCACAGGCGCTTTACGACGAATTTCACAAAGAGCCGAAAGATGTGGAATTTTCGCACGAAAACGGCGAAGTTCATTTTTCAGAGCACGTCACGGGCGTAACCTTTGACGTTAACGAGGCGCAGAAAATTCTCGACCAAAACAAGCATAACATTGAGCCGTACAGCATACCGGTAGAAATCACACAGCCCGAAAAAACCACGCAGTGGTTTATCGACAACAAGCTGTCCGACCCGCTCGGCAGTTTTTCCACCGTTTACAACGCGGGAAACTACGAACGCTCGCACAATATCGCGCTTGCGGCGCAGAAAATCAACGGACTTGTGCTTATGCCGGGTCAGCAGTTTTCGTTCAACGGCGTTGTCGGTCAGCGTTCGGCGCAAACCGGCTTTAAAACCGCAAAGGTTTATCAGGGCGGTGAAATTGTGGACGGCATAGGCGGAGGAATTTGCCAGGTTTCCACTACCCTTTACAACGCGGCGCTTTACTCTGATTTAAAAATCGTTTACCGAACAAACCACTCAATGCCAGTTTCATATGTCCCGTCAGGACGCGACGCAACGGTGTCATACGGCAGTATCGACTTTAAATTTTCAAACAATCAGGGTTATCCCATAAAGCTTGGCTGCAGTGCGTCAAACGGACGCTTGACCTGTTCGGTTTACGGCATTAAACTGCAAAACAAAAAGGTGGAAATCACCACACAGACCGTCAGCACCACGCCGTTTACGGTGAAAGAAGTTGAGGACAGCACTCTCCCCGACGGCAAACGCAAGGTTAAGCAGGCAGGCAGTGAGGGCAGTGTTGTTGACACGTTCAAAACGGTTTACATTAACGGCGAAAGCCAGGGGACAAACAAAATTTCGCGCAGTAACTACTCGGCAATAACGCAAATCGAACTTGTCGGCACAAAGAAAAACGAAATTGCCGACACACCTGCCGCGGCGGCATTCGGCGAAACCTACGTCGGCGACGACACAATCCAGCAGTAGCAATGTAAAACAAAAGAATTTTAAGACTGTTTTCCTTATGAAAACAGTCTTTTTTCATTTTACAAAAACTTTACAAAAGCTGACTTTCCGATTTGACAATCGCAGTTTAAAATTAGAATTGTAAAAAGGAAAAGGATAAAAAATAAAATTGTAAAGGGGTTTTACATTATGAAAAGAACAAAAAAATTAGCGGCACTCATTATGTGCGCACTTCTCGCGTGCACAGCAATGACAGCTTGTCAGAACAACGGTGACAACGGCGCAGACAGTCAAGGCTCGTCAAAGATATCGGGCACGGTATCGACAGACGGTTCAACGTCAATGGAAAAAGTTATCGGCGCACTCGGCGAATCGTTTAAAGAACAGAACGCAGGCGTAACATTCACATACAATCCCACAGGCTCCGGCTCGGGAATTACCGCAGTGTCGGAGGGCAGATGCGACATCGGACTTTCAAGCCGTGCGCTTAAAGACGACGAAAAAGCATCGGGACTTAAAGAAACAATCCTTGCATACGACGGAATTGCAATCATAGTAAATCCGCAGAGCAAGGTTGAAGATTTAACGGTTGAGCAGATTAAGAAAATCTACACCGGCGAAATTACAAACTGGAGCGAAGTCGGCGGAGCAGACGGCGAAATCGTTCTTATCGGCAGAGAAGCAGGAAGCGGTACAAGGGACGGTTTTGAAAGCATTACCGACACAAAAGACAAATGCAAATACCGTCAGGAACTTACCTCAACAGGCGACGTTATCACAACGGTGGCGCAGAACCCGAACGCAATCGGATATGCCTCGCTCGCGTCGGTAAAAGACACTGTAAAAGCACTTAAAGTCGGCGGAGTTACACCCTCCGAAGGCACGGTAAAAGACGGCTCGTATGTTGTTCAGCGTCCGTTTGTGCTGGTTACAAAAGAAGGCACACCCTTATCCGAAACCGCACAGAAATTCTTCGATTACGCAACATCATCTTCAGCGTCTGAAATCATCAGCAAAGCAGGAGCGGTATCGGCAAACTGAAAACCATAAAGGCGGTGCAAAACCGCCTTTTTCAGCATTAGAGAGGATTAAGGGTTAAATTATGAAAAACACACAACTTACATTCAAAAAAAAGCTGATTGACGCGGAAAACATTATCCACGCGGTGTTTTCAATACTCGGTTTAATCACCGTCGGGAGCGTGCTTCTCATCACGGTTTACCTTATAATTTCGGGCTTGCCGGCAATACTCAAAATCGGATTTTTCAAATTTATGTTCGGCAAAACCTGGGCGTCGACCGCATCAGCACCGCAGTACGGCATACTTCCGTTTATCTTAACAAGCATTTACGGCACGGGCGGAGCAATACTCATCGGCGTGCCTCTCGGCTTTTTCACAGCGGTGTATCTTGCAAAGCTTGCGCCGAAAAAGCTCAAAAACGCGGTCGAATCGGCAGTCAGCCTGCTCGCAGGTATCCCGTCGGTTGTATACGGCTTGGTGGGTATGCTTTTTCTCGTGCCGGCAATCCGAAAAGTTTTCAATCTTCCCGACGGCTCAAGCCTTTTCGCGGCGATAATCGTTCTTGCGATAATGATTTTGCCGTCCATAATAAAAGTGTCGCTCACGGCGCTTGAGGCAGTGCCGAAAGAATATGAGGACGCATCGCTTGCACTCGGCGCGACCGATATAGAAACATATTTCAGGGTGTCCGTCCCGGCGGCAAAAAGCGGTATCACGGCGGCGGTTGTGCTGGGCGTGGGACGTGCAATCGGCGAGGCAATGGCAGTTATGATGGTATCGGGCAATGCGCCCAATATGCCGTCAATCTTTGAAAGCGTGCGCTTTTTGACAACCGCCGTTGCAAGCGAAATGTCCTACTCGGCAGGACTTCAAAGACAGGCGCTTTTTTCAATTGCGCTGGTACTGTTTTTGTTTATAATGCTTATAAACGCGGCTTTGAATTTCCTTTTAAAGCGCGATAAGGAGAAATAAAATATGCTTTCAAATCAGATATCAAAAAAACGAAAAATATATATCGGCACACTTAAAACGCTTATGTTGCTTTCTGTAATTATCACAAGCGCGCTGGTGCTTTTTCTTATGATTTTCGTGTTTGCAAAAGGCATACCGAACATATCGTGGGAGTTTTTGTCCACCGCACCGAGCTATTTAACCGAAAGAATAGGCATACTTCCCGATATTTTAAACACCGTTTATATCGTTATCGCAACGCTTGCAATCGTGCTTCCGCTCGGCGTCGGCGCGGCGGTATACCTCACCGAATACGCGTCCAACAAAAAAATTGTTGCGGTAATCGAATACGCCGCGGAAACGCTTTCGGGCATACCGTCGGTAATATACGGACTTGTGGGAATGTTGTTTTTCTGCCGGTTTCTCAATATGAAAACGTCGCTTCTCGCCGGCAGTTTAACACTTGTTATAATGAATTTGCCGACGATTATGCGAACGACACAGGAAAGCCTCAAAACCGTTCCGCAAAGCTACCGCGAGGGCGCGTTCGGACTGGGAGCCGGCAAATGGCACGTTGTGCGCACGGTTGTTCTTCCGGGCTGTGTTGACGGTGTAATAACAGGCTGTATACTCTCGGTCGGCAGAATACTCGGCGAATCGGCGGCACTGCTATTTACGGCAGGTTTTGCACACGCATTAAACGGTATGAAAGACGCGCTCGAAAACGCAGGCGCAACGCTCACCGTAGCGCTCTACGTTTACGCAAAGGAACAGGGCGAATTCGGCGTTGCATTCGCGATTGCCGCTATACTTATGCTTTTAACGCTTATCATAAACCTTGCAGCAGCGCTCACCGGCAAATATTTTGAGAAAAGGAGAAACATATGAACGGCATAATTTCGGTTAAAAACCTTAATTTGTGGTACGGGCAGACCAAGGCGCTCAAAGACATCAACATAGAAATCCCCGAAAAAAGCATAACCGCGCTTATCGGGCCGTCGGGCTGCGGAAAATCCACATTTTTAAAAACCATAAACAGAATGAACGACCTTGTTCCGGGCGTCCGCATTGAGGGAAACGTGGAATACGGCGGACAGAACATTTTTGCCCCGGCGGTTAACGTGAACGAACTGCGAAAGGAAATCGGTATGGTTTTCCAAAAGCCTAACCCGTTCCCGATGAGCATTTACGACAACATCGCTTACGGTCCGCGCACGCACGGCATAAAAAACAAAGCAAAACTTGACGATATAGTTGAAAAATCATTAAAAGGCGCGGCGATTTGGGACGAGGTTAAAGACAGACTCAAAAAAAGCGCACTCGGACTTTCGGGCGGTCAGCAGCAAAGGCTGTGCATTGCACGCGCACTTGCGGTTGAACCGAAAATTCTTCTTATGGACGAGCCGACAAGCGCGCTCGACCCGATTTCAACATCGAAAATAGAAGAACTTGCAAGCGAGCTGAAAAAATGCTATACTATAATCATAGTTACGCACAATATGCAGCAGGCGGTGCGTATATCCGACAACACGGCATTTTTCCTGCTCGGCGAGCTTGTGGAATACGGCGAAACCGAAAAGATGTTTGCAAATCCTAAGGACAAACGAACAGAGGATTATATTACGGGGAGGTTCGGATAATGCGAAGTAAATTTGATACGCAGCTTGCAAATCTTAACAAAGAACTTATAGAAATGGGCGCACTGTGCGAACAGGTTATCGCACTTGCGGCAAAATCGCTTGCGGAGGGCGATATTAAAACGGCGAAAAAGATTTTTCCGCTCGACGATGAAATAGACCAAAAGGAGCGCGACATTGAGTCTATGTGCCTTAAAATGCTTCTTCAGCAGCAGCCCGTTGCGCGCGATTTAAGGCAGATTTCCGCGGCGCTTAAAATGATAACCGATATGGAGCGCATAGGCGACCAGGCGTCGGACATTGCCGAGATTATCGGATTTATGGGCGAACGCACCGACCAAAAATGCGCCGACATAGAAAATATGGCGCGCGCGGCAATTAAAATGGTTACAGAAAGCGTGGACGCCTATGTTAAGCAAGACGTCGAAATTGCGAAAAACGTAATTTCGCACGATGACGTTGTGGACGATTATTTTAAAAAAATCAAAACCGAGCTTATCGAAATGATTTCAAAAAATCCGGACGACGGCGAATATGCAATCGACCTTGTGATGATTGCGAAATATTTTGAACGTATCGGCGACCACGCGACGAACATTGCCGAGTGGGTGGAATTTTCGGTGACGGGTATTCACAAAGGTGTTGACGAACTTTAAACAGTCAAAAGAAACAGGAGTTGATAGGTTATGAAAATATGGTGTGTTGAGGACGACAAGTCTATCCGCGACATTGAGGTTTACACCCTCAAAGCAACGGGCTTTGACGCAAGCGGATTTGAGGACGGCAAAACGTTTTTCACCGCGCTGGAGACTGAAATTCCCGACCTTGTTGTGCTTGACATTATGCTCCCCGACACCGACGGTGTGGAAATTTTAAAACGGCTGAAGGCAAACGAAAAAACCAAGGATTTGCCCGTTATAATGGCAACCGCAAAGGGTATGGAATACGACAAAATTCAAAGTCTTGACCTCGGCGCGGACGATTATTTAACCAAACCGTTCGGTATGCTTGAAATGACCTCGCGTATAAAGGCGGTTCTGCGCCGAAGCGCGCCAAAAGGCGGCGATTACATACTTTCGCACGGACTTCTCACGCTCAATCTGCGCGAACATTCCGTTACCGCGAACGGCGAAAACGTAACCCTCACCCTGAAAGAATTTGAACTTTTAAAGCTTTTTATGTCCAACATCGGCGTGGCATATACGCGCGGGCAGTTGTTTAACGCCGTTTGGGGTATGGACTACTGCGGAGAAACGCGCACCGTTGATATGCACATAAGAACGTTAAGGCAAAAAATCGGTGTCTGCGCCTCGTACATCACAACCGTGCGCGGTGTAGGGTACCGTATGGAGGTAAACGTATGACAAAGAGAATTTTCCGCTCTACACTTGCCGTTGCAGTCTGCGTTTTTTTGGCGGCGGCAGTCATCATTACGGGAGTTTTGTATAATTATTTCAGCGCATCTATGCAAAATCAGCTGAAATCCCAGCTTGAACTTGCGTATGCCGCAACCGGGCGCGATGGGGTTTCCTACCTTGAAAATCTTCAAAAAAGCGAGTACCGTCTGACGCTTATCGGCGCGGACGGCAAGGTTATTTACGACACAAACGCAGACGCAGGTGCAATGGACAATCACGCCGACCGAACCGAAATCCGCGACGCTGTGCAAAATGGCGAGGGCGAGAGCGAACGTTTTTCGTCAACACTCCTCGAAAAAACATTCTACCGCGCGAAAAAACTTTCAAACGGCTGTATTTTAAGAATTTCCGCAACACAGTATTCGGTGCTGACGCTCGTGCTCGGAATACTTCACCCGATTGTAATAATTTTTGTGTTTGCAATCATTCTGTCGGCGCTCCTTTCGCGCAGAATGTCCAAAAAAATCGTCGAACCGCTTAACAACCTTGACCTTGAAAAACCGCTTGACAACGACGTTTACGACGAAATATCCCCTCTCCTTCTGCACATTGAACAGCAAAACAGGCGGATAAAATATCAGATTGAAGAGCTAAAGCAAAACCGCAAAAAATTTGACGCGGTTATAGAAAATATGAACGAAGCGCTCGTTTTGCTTGACGAGGACGAAGCCGTGATTTGTGCGAACAAATCGGCGATGAAACTTTTCAACACCGACAAATCGTGTATCGGCAGAAGTTTTCTTTTGACCGACCGCAGTATTGACATTGACAACGCAATAAAACAGGCTGACGAAAACGGAAAAAGCGAAACGTCGATAAGCCGAAACGGCAGAGAATACCGCGTAAATGTGAGCAAAATCGGCAGAAGAAACATAATCGGAACGGTTATTTTAGCATTTGACGTAACCGACAAAGTTTTTGCAGAGCGCAACAGAAAAGAGTTCACCGCGAACGTTTCGCACGAATTAAAAACGCCTTTGCAGTCGGTAATGGGCAGTGCCGAGCTTATCGAAAACGGCTTGGTTAAGACAGACGACATTCCGCGTTTTGCAAAGAACATACGCACCGAGGCACAGCGCCTTGTCGCGCTGATTGACGATATTATCCGCCTTTCCGCACTGGACGAAAAACAACAGCTTGAATTTGAAAACGTTGACCTTCCTGAAATTGCAAAGTCGACAGCGGAGGAATTAAAGACTATGGCGGACGCAGAGGACATTAAAATTTCGCTCGACGGCGAAAACACCGTGATAAAGGGTGTTCACCGCCTTGTGTACGAGATTGTGAGAAACCTTTGCGAAAACGCGGTGAAATACAACAAGCACGGCGGAGAAGTTAAAATTTCGGTTACAAACGACGGAAATTTTGCGCATTTCACCGTTGCGGACACGGGAATAGGCATAAGCGACGAGCATATTTCGCGCGTATTCGAGCGTTTTTACCGTGTGGACAAGAGCCATTCAAAGCAAACCGGCGGTACGGGACTGGGGCTTTCGATTGTAAAACACGCGGCGGACTGCTTAAACGCAAAAGTAAGTATTAAAAGCACGCTCGGCGAGGGCACGGAAATAACCGTCGATTTTCCGATAAACTGATATAAACATAAACCCCGAAATCGTTTGATTTCGGGGTTGTTTTTTCATTATTTACTGAAAAGTTTTTTAAATTCCTCGTTGTTGTAGTCCTCAACAATAATATTCGTGCCGAGTTTTTTGTGCAGTGCACGCTGTTCCTTTGCGCTTTCGGGGAGTCTGCTCACCGTCACCGCGCCCATTTCCGCGCCTGCAAGAATTTCCGCTCTGCCGTCGCCGACAACTAAAATATTTTTGCCGTCAATGCCGAGTTTTTCGCGCAAATGCTTCATAATAACCTCTTTCGGGAGCTTTTCCGTCCAGGTCGAGCCGATAATATCCTCGGCTATTTCGCCCTTGCCTATCGGGTAGCCGAGTCCGACAACCTCTTCCCACATTCCCATACCTTTCTCAACAACCGCGCCCGTCACAAAATAGTTTTTTATGCCGTTGCCGTGCAGAAATTTCATAAACTCCATCGAACCGCCTACACGGTATTTATCGGGATTTTTAATCGCGTCAGCAAGGTTTTTGTCACGGCAGTATCCGTTTAAAACCTTTTCATAAAGCTTAAAAAGGCGCGGTGTTTTTTCGGTCAGCATATCGAGCATTTCCTTTTTCTCGCCGAAACCGTCAAACTGCTCCTCGCCGTTCCAAATTCTTTTAATAATCTCGGAATTTTTTTCTTTGTCGCAGTCAACCGAAATTTTGCCATCCTCAACCGCACGCCTGATTGCCCATTCCATCTGTGTGAGCGCCGAGAGCCCTGCCGACTCAACGCAAAATCTGTCGGTTTCGGGGTGAGGCTCTTTTCCTGCAAGATTTATAAGACGTTTTTCATTTTCCTCACTGTCAAAATCGTCCGAAAGACCGTTTTGAATAACGTCAAACAAGCAAATGCTCATAACCGGCGGCCACTCGCGGATAAGCGAATGAGTGCCGTCAATATCGTGAAAAGCGTATGTAATTTCGTGCTCCGCAAAATCGTTTACAACAATTTTTGCGCCTGTATTTTTAATTTTCAGCATAGTTTTACCTCCAAAATTTTTTACAGGCTTATTATACCAAATGCGCATAACGTTAAATATAATTTTTTCAACAAAAACATTGCAAATATTACGGTGATATATTATAATGGTGTTGGGAGCTGATCAAAAATGAAAGGCACGGCATATCTTGAAAAAAAATACGAAATTGACGAAAATTTTAAAATTTCGGCAATAAAGCGAACAAAAACGACCGACGTTGAAATTCACACGCACAACTATTTTGAAATCGAATTTATACTGTCGGGCAAAGCAATTCACACGGTGAACGGCTATACATACACGCTCAAAAAGGGCGACGTTTATATGCTCTCGCCGTCCGATTTTCACTCTATAAAGGTGATTGAGCCTATCACGCTGATAAATATTATGTATACCGAGCAGGTCATTTCGCCGACATTTGTTTACGATTTTTTCGCGTCGGGCAAAATGCTCACCTGCCGTTTGAGCGACGCGGAATTTGACCGTCTTGCACCCGTTTTTGAACTTATCGCGCAAAAACCGACCTCGGACGACAATCTGAACATACGGTATATCCGCAATCTTTGCGAATGTATGATGCTCACAATTTACGACAAGCTTAAAATTGTGCCGAAAGAGCCGACCGCAAGCAGGTCGATATACCGCAGTATTTTATACATAAACCGCAATTTCCGCGCAAAAATCAGCCTTGACGAGCTTTCAAAAAGCGCGGGATACAGCAAAAATTATTTCAGCCATCTTTTCAACAAAACTTTCGGTGTCGGGATAAACGACTACATAAACAATCTCCGTCTTGACTACGCTTATGCACTGCTGACATCTACCGACGTTTCAGTGACACAGGTGTGTTTCAGTTCGGGGTTTTCGTCGTTCTCGGTGTTCTCGCGAATGTTCAAAAAACGTTTTTCCGCACCGCCGTCAAAAATTATGAAATAAAAAAAGCGAATGATTATCATTCGCTTTTTTCTATTAAAATCAAACGGGATAAACCTTGTCGTTTACATCTGCAAGTGAGGGGTCTACCTTATATTTTGCCGCCTGACGCTGCTGAAAAAACTTCGTTGCAACACTGTCAAACAAAGCGTACGACAAAACGTCCTCGTCCTGTTCGATATATTCTTTACATTCGTTTCTGATTTTGTCAAGCTCGGGCTTGATGTTATCCGCAGGACGGCAGGTAATCTGCTTTTCGTCACCGATAATGATTTTCTTGATTTCGTCGCTTACGGGAACGGGAGTTTTGCCGTATTCGCCTTTAACAAGACCTTTCGACTCTTTTGTAACCATTTTGTATCTCTCGCCCATAAGAACGTTCAAAACTGCCTGTGTGCCGACAATCTGGCTTGTAGGCGTAACGAGCGGAGGATAGCCGAAATCTTTTCTTACGCGTGGAACTTCTTTAAGCACCTCGTCGAATTTATCCTCTGCGTTTGCCTGTTTAAGCTGTGAAACAAGGTTTGAGAGCATACCGCCCGGAACCTGATACAAAAGCGTGTTGATGTCAACGCCGAGAACTTTTGTGTTCATAAGACCGCTTTCAAGATATTTTTCGCGGAGCGGTTTGAAGTAATCCGCAATTTCGGTGAGCGCGCCGAGGTCAAGACCGGTATCTCTGTCTGTGCCCTGAAGTGTGGCAACGAGCGGTTCTGTTGCCGGCTGGCTTGTGCCGAGCGCAAGCGGAGAAATTGCACAGTCCACAATGTCCACACCTGCTTCGATTGCTTTAAGATACGTCATTTCGCCGACACCGCTTGTGCAGTGCGTGTGGAGCTGAATGGGGATTTTAACCGTTTCTTTAAGCGCTTTTACAAGTTTGTATGCCTCGTACGGAACAAGGAGCGCCGCCATATCCTTGATGCAGATGCTGTCTGCACCCATTTCTTCAAGCTGTTTCGCCATTTTTGTGTATGTTTCAATGGTGTGAACAGGGCTTATTGTGTAGCAAACAGTTGCCTGAACGTGACCTTTTTCCTTTTTGCACGCGTTGATTGCTGTTTTAAGGTTCCTTACGTCGTTCAATGCGTCGAAAATACGCATAATGTCAATGCCGTTTGCGATTGATTTCTGAACAAAATATTCAACAACGTCATCGGCATAGTGGCGGTAACCCAAAATGTTCTGACCTCTGAAAAGCATCTGAAGTTTTGTGTTTTTCGCCGCCGCTCTGATTTTACGGAGTCTTTCCCACGGGTCCTCATTCAAAAAGCGAAGGCACGAATCGAAAGTTGCACCGCCCCAAGCCTCAAGCGAATGATAGCCGATTTTGTCCATTTTGTCTATGATAGGAAGCATCTCGTCGGTCGTCATTCTTGTTGCAATCAGCGACTGGTGAGCGTCCCTTAATACCGTTTCGGTAATTTTAACGGGATTTTTTGCCATATATATCTACCTCCTTAAAAGTGAATATCTAAAAATAATTATCCTAAAAATTTAGCCATTGTGAGGAACACGCCTGCCGCAACCGCGGAGCCGATAACACCTGCAACGTTAGGACCCATAGCGTGCATAAGCAAATAGTTTGTCGGGTTTTCTTTCTGTCCGACAACCTGCGAAACCCTCGCCGCCATAGGAACGGCAGAAACACCTGCCGAGCCGATAAGAGGATTTATTTTGCCTTTTGTAACCTTGCACATAAGTTTTCCGAAAAGCACACCGCCGGCGGTGCTGAAACAAAACGCACAAAGTCCGAGAAGAATGATGTAAAGCGTTTTGAGCTTAAGAAAACTGTCTGCCGACGCGGTTGCGCCGACCGTTACGCCGAGGAAAATCGTTACGATGTTGCAAAGCTCGTTCTGTGCGGTGTTTGAAAGTCTGTCCGCAACGCCCGACTCTTTGAAAAGGTTGCCGAGCATAAGCATACCAACGAGCGGTACTGCGTCGGGAACGATTAAAGCAACGATAATGGAAACGGCAATCGGGAAAACGATTTTTTCCGTTTTGCTTACCTGACGGAGGCTTTCCATTTTAATACTTCTTTCCTTTTTGGTGGTGAGAAGTTTCATAATAGGAGGCTGAATAATCGGGATAAGCGCCATATACGAATATGCCGCGATAGCGATTGCCGGAAGGAGCATAGGAGCGAGCGTTTTTGTAACCAAAATCGCCGTCGGGCCGTCCGCACCGCCGATAATACCGATACTCATAGCCTCGTTCATTGTGAACCCGAGCGCAAGCGCGCCCAAAAATGCCGTAAATACACCAAGCTGTGCCGCCGCACCCAAAAGAAGGCTTTTGGGGTTTGAAATAAGCGGAGAAAAGTCTGTCATAGCGCCTATTCCCATAAATATCAGCGACGGATAAATTCCAAGCTTAACACCGAGATAAAGCAAATCGAAAAGACCGCCGTTGTGAAGAATATCCGAAAAATTCATCACAAAATGTTCTTCGTTTCCCGTGCCGACAAACATTTCATTGTGCATAATGTTTGCGCCCGGCATATTTGCAAGGAGCATACCGAAAGCAATCGGCATTAAAAGAAGCGGTTCAAAGCCTTTTACAATAGCAAGATAAAGCAGTACGCAAGCAATGCAAATCATAATAATTGTGCCGAAATCTACCCCTGCAAAGGCAATTGCACTGTTTTGCGTCGCGGCGAAAATTCGGGCGATACCCGTACTCTGCATAAAGCTTGTTATACCTTTAATAAATAAATCTCCCAAAATTTTTCACCCTTTCTGTCAGTTAAATTAAAAATTCCAAATCAGTTAAGGGTGATTAAAAGGTCGCCGGTGTTAACGGCAGAACCCTGTGTTGCGTTGATGGACGCAACTGTTCCCGACTTCGGTGCGGCAATTTCGTTTTCCATTTTCATAGCCTCCAAAATTACAACCGCCTGACCTTCTTCAACAGTGTCGCCCACGTTTACGTTAACTCTCAAAACGGTACCCGGCATAGGAGCCTCAACCTTTACGCTTCCTGCACTTCCCGACGGAGCGGCGGCCTTGGGAGCCTCTGCTTTGGGAGCAGGCGCCGCGGCAGGTGCGCTTACAGGCGCGCTCACAGCGGGTGCGCTCGATACTGCACCGCCGATTTCTTCAACCTCAACTTCGTATGCAGTTCCGTTTACTTTTATATTAAACTTTCTCATAATTTTTAAACCCCTTTCTTAAAATCCCTTGTAAACATTCTCGTTTCGCGACGCTCTGTTCCATGCAGACGCGCTCTCGCCGAGTTTTCTGTACGATTTAATTCTAATGTTATATGATGAAGTATTAAGCGACGCGCAGATTGCGGCGGTTATCGCGGCAATAATTTCGCCGTCGCCGTTTGTTTTTGCTTCAACAGCCCTTTTCGGTGCGGTTTCGGGTGCTTTTTGAACCGTTTCGGTTTTTTCGGCAGTTTTAACGGTCTTTTTCTTGGGTGCGAATATCTTCTCCATAATGAGCAAAACGCACATAATAAGAATAAGAACGATAAAAACTATGCCCATACCCAGAACAGCAACCAACAAGGCATTGCCCCAGTTTACCATATATATCACCTATCCCTTAATTGCTTTTGTGCTTTTTGGAAAGTCCCGACTCACGTTTTCCGGCGAGCATTTCCAAAGCGGAAATTACAACAGGACGCGTGAGCGCCGGCTCGATGATGCTGTCAACATAGCCTCTTTTTGCCGCCGCATACGCATTTGAGTTTTCTTTATATTCTGCGATTTTCGCGTCGCGCTCTTTTTGAGGATCGTCGCTTTCAGCAATGTCGTCTTTAAACATAATATTTGCACACGCCGACGAATTGAGAACCGAAATTTCGGAACCCGGCCAAGCGATTGTCATATCGGAGCCGATATATTTCGAGCCGAGAGCAAGATAAGCTCCTCCGCAAGCCGAGCCTGCGATAATGTCGATTTTAGCTGTTGTAGCCTCGGCATACGCACTGATAAGCTCTGCAGCCGATGCAAGACTGTTCGCGTCCTCCTCGTTTTTGTCCGCTTTAAATCCCGTAACGTTTGTGATTGTCACAACGGGAATGTTAAAGCTGTCGGCAAATCTTACAAAACGTGATGCTTTTTTGCACCCTGCAATGTCAAGCTCACCGCTTGCCGCAACAACTGCCGCGCTCTCACCGCCGAGTTTTACAAGTGCGGTCGCAACGTTCGGTGCAAAATCTTTTGAAAGTTCGAGAACGCTCGATGCGTCGCTGATTTCGTTTATAACCGTGCGGATATCGAGATTTTCTGTATCTGCCGAGTTTAAAACCTCGCTCGTTCTGTTGATGTCGTCGTTCTCACCGCCAAAAGGCGATGCGCTCAAATTGTTATCGGGAAGATAATCGAGAAGCGCTTTGATTTTTTCAATGCAGTCGGCATCGTTTTCGCACACAATATGCGCCTTGCCCGACTTTGCACAAACCGCCGCACCGCCGAGATTTTCCGCGGTGATGTCGGCATTTGTACTGCCCTTTACAACCTGCGGACCGTTCAAAAATACCGCTGTGTTCTTTTCTGTTACGAGCGTGAAATCGCAAAGCTGTGAATACGCCGCCGCAACACCGGCAAGCGGACCCATAACCGCTGAAATCTGCGGAACAACGCCCGAAATTTTTGCGCTTGTTTTAAGGATTTTTCCAAGACCGTTTAAAGCGTCAAGCCCCTCGGAAAGCCTTACACCTGCACTTTCTGCAAGTGCGATAACGGGAACGCCCGTTTTGGAGGCAAGCTCCATAACCTTAACAATTTTTTCTGCGCCGACTTCGCCGAGCGACGCTCCGAGTACGGTGTAATCCTGTGCAAAAACGCACACCTGACGGTTGTTAACCGCACCGTAACCGCAAACAACTCCGTCCGCAGCAAGCGTTTTGTCTGAATAATCAATGTTTGCTCTCTGACCGGCAAATGCGTCCAATTCAACGAAAGTACCCTCGTCGATGAGCGCGTTTATTCTCTCCCTTGCCGTCATTTTGCCCAAGCTGTGCTGCTTTTCAATCCGAGCCTTACCGCCGAGCGACAAAATTTTCTCCTTCTCGGCTCTTAAAGTATCAAGACTGTGCATAAAAAATAGAACCTCTTTTCTTCGGCATATTTCGCATTGCGCGATTGCCGGAATGTATTGTTTTTAAGGGATTTTTCCCAAAGAAAAAAATCTTAAAACCCTGCGTAAAAATTGCGATTTTACCTGATTTTTCCAATAAATCCAACTTCAACGCCTTATTCTTATATATTCGACATTTTCCCTCTGTTTCCTTTTTTTATTTTTTAATTTTTATACAAAAAAGGAGCAGATAAAGCCACTCCTTTGCAAACTCAAAAATTTTTTATTCAGTTTTCTTCATTATGGCATTTTGCGTCAAAATAGCCTTTGAGATTTACATAGTAAACGCCTTTTTCAACCTTGCCCCCGAGCGTTATTTCATCGACCTTTTTAAACCTCAAAAGACGCATAAGGTCTGAAAGATTTTCATTTTTGCAAATAACGGGATAAATTTCGCGGCGCTCGATAAAATTGAGCATCGACTTTCCTATTCCGTGGGCAAGCATTTTAAAACCTTCGTCCGCAATGTAAACATCGCAAATCTCGGCAAAATCGGCAAAAACCTTCATTTTGCCTATTCCTATCAGCTCGTCTTTATCTTTTGCAACCATATAAAACGTGTTGTCCGTCTTTTTTTCAAATCCCGATTTTTCCGCAAAGGAACCGTCCAGCTCCATATAAGGCTTAATCTCAATCACTGTTTTTGCCCCCGTTTCCGACAAGAATTTTAATTTCCGCGTCGTTTAAATGACGCCATTTTCCGAGCGGAAGATTTCCCAGCGTGACCGTCGAAATTGCAACGCGCTGAAGATGCATAACGCGGTGTCCGACCGCCTCGAGCATTTTTCGCACCTGTCTGTTTCTGCCCTCTTTTATTTTTATCTCCACAACAGAGCTGTTTTTGCCCACTTCAATAATGTCCGCCTTCGCCTTTCTTGTGCGCACGCCGTCGATAATAACACCGTTTTCAAGCTTGGAAAGCGCAAACCTGTCGGGAACGCCGTTCACATAAGCGTGATAAACCTTTTCAACATTGTGTTTCGGGTGCGAGAGAGTGTATGCAAAATCGCCGTCGTTGGTGAGAATTAAGAGTCCCTCGGTGTCCGCGTCCAGTCTGCCGACGGGATAAATGCGCCCGTTTACGTCGCCCAGAAGGTCGAGAACCGTGTTTCTGCCGAACTCGTCGCTCGCGGTGGTTACGTATCCCGACGGCTTGTTGAGCATAATATAATATTTTTTCTTTTCAAGCTGAACTTTCTTGCCGTCAACCTCAACTTCATCGCCGTCCGTAACCTTTGTGCCCAGCTCGGTCACGATTTTGCCGTTGACCTTAACCCTGCCGTCGGTGATGATTTTCTCCGACGCACGGCGCGACGCAACATTCGCCATTGCAAGATACTTCTGCAATCTCATTTCATTATCCATATGTGTTTCAAATCCTCTCTAAAAAGCGCGCCCGAGCCAGATTTCAAAAATTCTCCCGGCGTTTTCGGAAAACGCGCCGCCGCTTATTTTTTCTTTTATGTTCTTTTTCTTATCCGCATTCCCGCCGGATACAACCCTTGCGCTTATGCGTCTGTTTCCTGCATTTATGTTAATTTTTCCTATATCCGCACCGGTTTTCACGGGCGCGTCAAGGTGTATTTTTTCTCCGTAATCAAACGAAATCTCAACATTTTCGTCCTTTTTTGCCGTTACAAAAATATCGTCTGCGAAAACGCATTTTACATATTCTTTATCCGAACCCGAAACGGGCGCGGTAAAGGCGTAATCGCCCTTTTTAACTATATTTACAGCCTTGTAATTGTCAATAGCATACGACATCATATTTTTGTGGTCATTCCAGTCGTCGGGTGCATAAAGCGTCACCGCGATAACGCGCAGATTGTCTTTGTTCGCGCTCGACACCAAACACCGCCCCGACCGCTTTGTAAAGCCTGTTTTCACACCGTCGCAATAATCCAGCAAAAACAAAAGCTTGTTGTGGTTTCGGAGCGTCCGCCCGTAGGTTCTGCCCTCCCACGGCATTTTTTTCTGCTTCGACGACACAATTTCACAAAACTTTTCGTTGTGCATAGCATAGCGCGTAATCATTGCCAAATCGTACGCAGTGGTGTAATGCCCCTCCTCGTCCAGACCGTTCGGATTTTTAAACGACGTGTTGACCGCGCCGATTTTTTCCGCCGTATCATTCATAAGGCGCGCAAAATTCTCAACCGAACCCGAAACGTGAAGCGCAAGCGCCACCGCAGCGTCGTTTCCCGACGAGAGCATAAGCCCGTAAACAAGGTTTTCTACGGTAATTTTTTCGCCGTACCCAAGATACATTGACGAGCCTTCCACCCCGACAGCGCGTTTGTCCACGGTGACAACCTCGGACAAATCCGCGTTTTCAATGGTGCATATTGCCGTCATAATCTTCGTGGTGCTCGCCATAGAAAGGCGCTGCGACGCGTTTTTTTCAAACAAAACGTCACCCGAATAAAAGTCGATAAGCACCGCGCTTTTTGCGGAAACCGACAGCGCCGAAACGTCCGCACCGCACAAAAAAACCGCCGACGCCAAAATTAAGCAAAGAACCTTTCGCAAAAAAATCACCTCATATTAGATATATGAAACGATTTTTTCAAAAATCAATTTTCTTTGATAAATCAGTCTTTCTTCTTTAATTTATGCTCCACACCGCAGTCGTCAACGGTGTAAACGTTGCTTAACTCCGAGCGCAGATTTTTCTTGATTTTGTCGATATACTCCCTGCGAAGCTTTGCCTGCTCCGCTTTTTCCGCGTCGGTAAGACCGCTTTCTTTCTCCTTTTTTGCAAGGTAGTTTATTCTTTCAACCATATTCATAAAATCACCGCCTTTAAAAAATTATTATACATTATATTGCCTTGTTTTGTCAAATCTATATTTTTTATGAATAAAGTGTAAATATTTTGTCCGATTTTTCAATTTTCATTGACCTTTGTGTAATTTTTGTGTATAATTAAATTTAAGAATTTATGCAATGCCGGTTTTTGAGGCAGAAATGGAGATTTTTATATGGAAAAGAAAACTTGTAAAATTTGCGGACGCGAATTTGAAACAGAAATCGAGGACGCTGAAATTTGCCCCGAATGTGAAAACGCACAGGCGGAGGAACAGGACGATTTGACGATTGACGAAATTGAAAACACAGCGGAAGAAATGAGCGTCGGCGAAACGGCGGACGACACCGAAACCGACGAAAATACCGACGATGACGCTGACGGCGAGGGCGAACCGTTCGACGGCGGCTTGGAATCCGACGAAAATTTGAGCGAAGAAGAAATTCTCGCGCTTGAAGAAGAGGCACGCAAAAAAGAGGCGAAAAGGAAAAAAATCATCACAATAACCGCAGCGGTTGCAGGTGCGGCGGTGCTTGTGTCGGCAGTGCTTTTTGTTCCGTTCAAGAAAGACGACGCTGTTTACAAACCCGCAACGGTGGTAAACGCAGGCGAAAAAGCAAAGGTTATCAGCAAACGCACAAACCTTTTCACTCTCATTCAGTCGTCGATTGAATTTGCAAAAAATCCCGACGCGGATATGATTATCGGCGGTGAAAAAATCGACAAGTCGCTTTTTGAATATTTCTACGAACGCGCACAGTATCAGCTCCTTATGAAAAACGGTATGAGCACGGCATCAAACGACGAAATCAACAAATTCTGGGATAATGACGAAAACACAAAAACCGCGCTGACAAACGCAAAAAGAGATGTTATCACCTTTGTTGTGGCAAAACAGAAAGCCGCCGAAAAGGGAATTACGCTTACCGACGAAGAAAAAAGCAGTATCGACCAGTATATCAGCTCGTATGTAAACGATGAATTTTTAAAGCAGATGAAGCTTACAAAAGAGCAGGTTAAGTATATTCTCGAAGGTTCCACCCTCACCTCAAAGCTTGCACAGCAGGTTACAGGCGAGGAGGATAAATACAATCTCACAAACGAGCAGGTTGAAGCTTATGTGAAAGCAAACGGCGAAAAAATTACCGCAAAGCATATTTTGTTTACAACGCTTGACCAGCAGACATATCAGCCCCTTCCGGACGAGAAAAAGGCTGAAGTTAAAAAGAAAGCACAGGAAACTCTCGATAAAATTAAAAACGGCGAGGACTTTGACAAGCTTATGAACGAGCTTTCGGAGGATCCGGGACTCAAACAGTATCCCAACGGATACACCTTTGGCAAAGGGGAAATGGTTGAAGGATTTGAAAAAGCAGCGTTTGCGCTTAAAGATAACGAAGTAAGCGACCTTGTTGAAACCGATTACGGCATACACATCATAAAACGCGTTCCGCTTACACTTTCCGATTCCGACATTCAGAACGCAAAATCGGAGCTTCAGAACGCTTTATTTGAGGACGAAATTTTAACTTGGGCAAAGGGCGTTAAAATTCTCACCAACGATGCCGCAATCAACGCTTCAAAGCCTGCGACGTACGGAACCGAAACCAAAGCAGAATAATCAGAAGGCTGAAATATTAAGTTTGGCAAATATTAAAAACGGCAGATATAGAATCTGCCGTTTTTTGCGTATTACAGCGTTATAAAAAATATTTGGAAAAAAATAAAAAAAAGACTTGATTTTTCATTTCGGTTGTTGTATAATATCATAGTAACATTTGCCGCTGTGATGGAATTGGCAGACGTAGCGGACTCAAAATCCGCCGGTAGCGATACCGTGCCGGTTCGACTCCGGCCAGCGGCACCACGTCGGAATGGACTTCGGTCCATTCCGATTTTTCTTTTCGGAAAAATCAGTCATATGCTCCGTCATTCCCGATTTATCACAAAAGGAGGAACAGTACGGCGAACGGCTGATTTTTTATGAAATAAAAAATCGGAACAAGCAAAACCTGTTCCGACATGGCGCGCTATGAGGGATTCGAACCCCCGACCTTTTGGTTCGTAGTTATAATCAAGGCGTTTTTTATCGTTTTGTAAAATTGCGTAAAGTACTGATTTAATGCGGTTTACAGGTGTTTTTCGTGTTGTATCGTTCTGTATCTTTTTGTTGAATTTTTTATCATAGTTGAATTATTGTTGAATTTTTGTTGAATTATTTTTAAACAGAAAAAGGCGGTCAAGATTAAATTCTTAACCGTCTTTTCTTTAGCATATATAAATTTTATGAGGTAACTAAATATTTAACCAGTTCGGGCAAAATTCCTTGATTAGATGTATCGCCGATAAAGGATATATCCGTTATCCTCGGAGCGGAGTTTTTATCTATGCAGTAGTTTATAACATCTAATAGCCTTTTCCGCTCCGTTTTGCCGTCTGTGTATGTAACAACCGCCCAAACATCACAATACATCTTTTTTTCAAGTTCTGAGAGCCTGTTTTTAATATCTTTAGCCATAGTATCACCGCCTTATCTTATAAGTGCATTATAAATTGTATTCATAGTAACACAACCGCTTTCAACATATTCTATCTTATCTTTGTTATCTGTAAGGTATTTTATAACGGATAAGCAGTCAATTTGAAGTTCTGTGCCGTCATTGAGATAAACCGTTATTTTTGGTATATCATTAGCCTTTATGCGTTCCTCAACATCTTTGAGCCGTTTTTTAATGTTATTCATTATTACTGCTCCCCTCGTAGTCAGCAGATACAAACATATCCTTTACCTGCTCACTATATTCGGGATAGGCTTCTTCTGTAAGTACCTTGTGAAACGCATAAGACTTTGTGCCGTTATCAGCCAGAGCATTAACTGCCATATCAATATAACCCTCGAGCGGAGCACGATAATTAAATTCTGCACTTTTGCAAGTATAAGCCAAAGCCGAAAGTTCACGTTTTGTATTATCGTTGGTTGTGGTTTTTGCCCTCTCATCAGCATATTTGCCAATGATACGGAGCATAGCTATATTGCCCTTAAAATCGCCTGCAAGAGCCTTTATTTCCCTATCGGATAAAACATCACTCTTTAACAGTTCGACCGTTGCAAGGTCAACTTTATCGCCTGTGGCACGGTTATAGCGTTCAAAACGTGTGTCAGCTTCGGAAAGAACCTCGTTAAAGCTAATCTGAGCCTTTGCGCCCAGTTCCGCATATTCCTTTTGTATGGATTTTAATAGTTCATTGTGGTTATGTTCGTCTTGCAGCTTGATTTTCATATCGTTCCACCCTCTGCGGATTTCGTTCTGCCAACGCTCATTTTCTTTTTCCAAACGAGTATCAAGCTTTTCTCGCTCCTTGCGATATTCTCCGTATCTGTTGTGCAATTCATCTAAATAATCCTTTACGGAATATCTGACAGTTACAGGGTTTGTGTTATAAGTTTTAGCATTTATTATCATATTAAATTACTCCTTATTAGTTATTTTTTCTAATTCGTCAAGCCGTGCCAATATATTTACCTGCTCCGTATACTTCAAACAGTTCTGTAGCAGCAGAGCGGACGCATTTAAGCGTATTTGCGGTGCGTTGTCCGCATTTTCCATAATTTCACGGATAGTATCAACCGCCTTTGTCAAAGTCGCTTGTAGTGTGTTACAGGCTTCATTAAGAGCCGTTGTTCGTCTGCGGTCATATTCTGCCTTAAACTCTTTATCGGAAAGCCTGTTATAAATCGTTGTATGGCTTACTCCTGCCGCTATGCTTGCGTCTCTGATGTTACCGCAAGAAAGCAGGGCGGTAAGGATTTGTTCGTCTTTTGGTTTCATTTCCATAATTTCACCCCTCTGTTGCGTAAATAATTTCGTTTAACAGTAAAAACTGTGCTTTTCGCCTTATCATAGACGCTCAATCCCGACGGGATAATTTCAATCTTTATTGTGTCCGTATCAACCGTTGTATAAGGCTCTGTAATGGCTTCAGAACGCTTTACACGCTTAGTTATGTAGTTGTATTCCTTATCTGCTGCAACGTCATAGACGGCGGTTTTATTGCCGTTTCGGACAACCTCAACAGTATCACTCTTATAAAGAGATTTTGGAGCGGAAGTCCTGCAACCCGTGAAAATGCAACACATACACAACAGTAAAATTATTGATTTTGCAATACTATTCTTTTTCATTGGCGGTCAACTCCTTTTTCAATTCCCGAATTTCTAATTTTAACCGATTTATTTCTTTGCGTTGCTCATTTTTGCCCTGTTCCAAACGGCGAATTTTTTCGTTGAGCAAATCAATTAACATTGCATTATAATCAGGCACCGAAAACACTCCTTTCTACATCTTTATATAGTTTGATATATCCTTTATAATCTTTCTGCTTTCGCTTGAGTTTTTTAAGGTTTCGCTCCGCCTGCTCAATTTCATTTTCAACTTGTTCTAATTCCTTGCCGAAAACATCAAATACAAGATTGCATTTTTCCAAAAGCTTTATTCTATCTTCTTTATCCATAATAAAATCACTCCTTATATCTATAATTCTAAGATTATTTTGTTGAGGGTAGGAATTATAGACATTATAGATTTATAGAGATTATGAACATAAAATCAATAATATCTATAAAACCATACCCTAACAAAGTTTATTGATATTCATAGATTTATCAATATGGTAAATCTTGTTCCAAATTTTCAATAGTTTCCGTTTCAAATATACTAAAACCATTTCGTGTTCGGTTGTTATATCGTACTGTTTTTCCTGTTTGTATTGAAATATCTTCACGTTTAAGAGAATATGCAATATTTTCAAGAACACGCTTCGGCTGACCGCTCCCAAAAATATCATCACCGTAAATATCTTTCATTTCATCATAACTGATATTAACTGTCTTACCTTTTATGGCTTTTTCACGGAGAGCGGCTATCAATGCATAGTTTGTTTCCTCTTGCTCGGCTTGCTGATTTAACACTTCATAAGGTGTTTTCCTAAAGCGTGCAGCATCTTCAAGAGTTTTCCGCGTTATGTCGCTAAAGCCAGCCCAGTGACAACCGCCGTCAGAGGTTATCCGATATTTGATTGATTTTCCCGCTTCGGAATAGTTGCTTTTTGTATGTACCACAATTCGGGTATCTTTTTCGCTTGGTAAATCGTTAAAAACAACCCTCATTGCAGACCTTGCCGCATTTACAAAGTCTGTTGAGCCTGTGGCGGCATTGTTTGCATTTTCGACTTGCGCTCGTTTGTTTACGTGTGATACAAGTATCATTCCGCATTCGCAAACTTTAGCCATATTAGCAAGCCTTTGAAATACGGGACGTACTGCATTAACACGGTTAATATCAACATTAGCACCTAAAAATGCGTGCCACGGGTCAATTATAACAAGTCGTGGCTTATAGTTCTTTATAGTTGTTACAAAATCGTCATATCCCTCGGTGAAATTCATTCCCTCGGAGTCCATACAATCAAGTATAAAAACTTTTTTTAAATCTGCACCCGATGAAATAAGCCTTTTTTTGAGGAGTTCCCCTCTATCCTCGGCAGATATTATCAATACATTTGACGGAGCGGAACGTTCATTTGAAATCTTGCTCGGAAGTGGCTTTCCACGGCTTAAAGCCGCCGCAATACCGCAACAAAAAATCGTTTTGCCTGTTCCACCGTCTGCCATTAAAACTGTATAATCACCAACAGGGATATACGGGTCCCACACAAATTTAGTGTTATCATCTCCAAACTTATCAGCACTTTTTGCACAGTAAGGAAAATACACATTCATAAAAGATTTTTTAATATCTTTTAGCGGAACACCCTCGGCAAGCAATTTGTTTAGCGTTTCTTTCTCGCCGTATATCTCCATAATTTTTTCAAGTTCTTCAAATTCTTTAGTTTCTTCATCATTCAATATTTTTCACCGCCTGTTTACTCTGTGCTTCAAGCATTTCTGAAAGCGCTTCATTGTTTATTAAAAAGCGATTACCAGTTTTAATACCGGGACATTCGCCTTTTGCTACAAGAATACGCAAACGATGTTCACTTAAAATTCCTGTTGCCGCCGTTTGTCTAATTGTTTTGAAAGTTGGCATACAAAATCACCTCAATATACTTATAAATTTTAGTCAAAAATCGTCGACCATCTCTTGACACCTCCTATTATATATGATACAATGTATTTATACAAGGCATACGCGAACTACAAATTATTTTATATTCAAGGGTGGTGTATTTATATGGAATACAATTTATATGAAATAGGCGACAGAATTAGAACGCATCGAAAAAACATCGGAATGAAACAAAAACAATTTGCGGATGTGTTACACATTTCGCGTAACACATTGAGTAAAATTGAAAACGGCGAGGAAAAAGATGGTCGCCCTCAACTAACATTTGATTTGTTGCTTAAATTCAGCAAATTTTTTAATTGCGATATTGGTTATCTATTAGGGGAATATGACGAAAAAAAGAAAGAAACCCACGAAATTTGTTCTGCAACAGGATTGAGTGAAAATGCACTCAATAAAATTTTGAAAGAAAAAGACCATTGTTGTATAGAGCAATTAAATCAAATTATAGAGGACAAAGACTTTTGGAATATTGTTGATTTTTTCTGTATTTATAGAAATACTGCCAAAACAATATCAGAACATAATGCCGAATATAGCAAACTATATTGGGAAAGTGTTAAAGATAAAAACAATGAAAAAACCCAAAAAAAGTGTGAAACCTTAGAAACATCATTAGAGCTTGCAAAATACGAATATGATATGAATAGATTTAAATGCAAACTGTTTTTTGAAAAAATAGTTGATAAATTTTTGCCAAAAGTTTGAAAAGGACGGTGCTAACAATGGCTAACATACAAGAGAGAAGAAACAAAGACGGGAAGCTGATTTCGTTTTCTATACGTGTTCATAGAGGGCGCGGAGCGGACGGCAAGCAATTAAAGCCGTACACTGCCACATTTGATGTATTGCCGACTTGGAAAGAGGAAACGGCACGCAAAAAGGCAGAAGCTTTTGCGAGTGTGTTTGAAAAAGAGTGCAAAGAGGGCATAAAGAGCGACACAAGACAAACATTTCAAGCATACTGCGATTACGTCATTGATTTAAAAGAACAGCGAGGAACAAAGCACTCTACAATCACGTTATATAAGGCTTTAACCTCGCGAATATATCCGCATATCGGACACATTAAACTTAAAGACTTGCGTGTTGACAATCTGAACGACCTCTACACGCATTTATCAAAAAAGGAGAAAAATAAACTAACAGGCAAGCGATTGAGCGCAAAAACGGTACTGGAACATCACAAACTAATTTCTGCCGTACTTGAACAAGCCGTAAAAGAAAGCCTTATCCCCTTTAACCCTGCAAATCGTGCAGACTTGCCGAAAGTTGCACACAAAGAGGTAAACTACTTTCAGCCTGAACAGATACACGCTATCAGCAGTGCACTTGAAAATGAACCTTTTAAATGGAAAATGCTCGTACATTTATTCTTAATTACAGGGGCAAGACGGGGCGAAATTCTCGGTCTTAAATGGGATAAGGTGGATTTTGAAAAAAATCATATTTATATTTGCAACAATCTTCTTTACTCGGCAGATATAGGAATATACGAAGATACTCCAAAAACGGAAAAATCAAAACGTTACATAACTCTGCCAAAGGAAACAATAGACGAATTAAAAAGATACAAACAATACCAAACGCAAGAATATTTGAAAAACGGAATTTCTCAAAAGCGCAACGGTTATGTATTTTCGCAAATAGACGGAAAACCAATGCACCCAGACAGCGTAACAGATTATTTAAACAAATTTTCAAAGAAATATGACTTACCGCATATAAACGCACACGCTTTCCGTCACACAATGGCAAGTATGCTATATTTCAACGGTGTTGACAGTGTATCTATCTCAAAGAGATTAGGACACGCACAGGTTTCTACAACGGCAAATATATATGCGCACATTATGGAAGAAGCCGACCAGAGGAACGCCGATATTCTATCCGATATTTTTCTTAAAAAAGCGTAATTTTTTATATCGAGTTGAATTATAGTTGAATTATTCAAAGGTTTTTGAAAATAACAAAAACCGCACAACGTTGCACAAATGGCTTTGTTAAGCGGTTTTTCACTGGCGCGCTATGAG
>ERZ773194.803-NODE-803-length-39120-cov-6.823704_pt1 | contig 39120 bp, 30 predicted proteins | sample MGYA00511240_ERZ773194 | MGnify/ENA primary metagenome ERZ773194 (study PRJEB29015, sample SAMEA2737774) | human gut metagenome | biome: human gut; feature: human-associated habitat; material: faeces | place: China | collected 2012 ... | reverse complement strand
AAGTGTGAATCCAAGGGCAAAGGTATATCTAAAGCACAAAAAAGCCGCCCGGCGATAAAGGCGTTTTGCCTCTATACCGGGCGGCCTGCTATGCCGTCGTTTGTCCTCATTTTAAGAGGGCGTTTTTAATATTAAGCTTTGTTTTATTTTAGGTTTTCCAGCATACGCATAAATACCACGGCTGCCTGCGCTCTTGTCGTATTGGCCTTTGGTGCAAAGCTGCCGTCCGTATTACCTGTCATAATGGACTTTTCCGCAGCCCATATTACAGCGTTCTTTGCATAATCTGAAATATCGCTGTTATCCGTATAGGCCGTGCTGCCGCTTGTCGTTATGTCATATCCCTTGAATGCTGCATAGCGATAGATAATTGCCGCCATCTGTTCACGGGTAATCGACTCGTTCGGAGCAAAATGCTCTTGGGAAACACCCGAAACAATACCGTTTGCATTTGCCCACGCAACAGCCTTTTCATAATAGCTTCCGCTTTCTATGTCAATAAAGGCGGCTGCGGCTGTCTGCGGCTCTTTTTCCATACGGTAGATAACCGTTACAAACATCGCTCTGGTAACATCGCTGTCCGGTGCAAATTCCGTGTTTGATACACCCTTCATCAAGTCATTTTCGTATGCGTATTTCACCGAATCGTAAAACCAGTCATTTTTATGAATGTCTGCAAACGGATTTGTCCATTCGCCGTCCGGCATTGTGCCGCCGTTATCCTTTTCTGTCCACTTTGCATAGAGGGTAAAGCTCTTTGTTACTTTTTCGGAAAAATCATATGTTGTTTTAAGATCCTGATCGGTGTACCAGCCTGCAAAGTCAAAACCGTTTCTGACCGGAATTGACGGCTCTTTGATAACGCTGTTTCTCGTAACGGTCTGACTTGCAACCTTACTTCCGCCATTTACTTCAAACGAAACGGTATAGCGCGCTGCGCCGCTGCCACCGCCTCCGGAGCCGCCGCCTGATTTTGTCCAGCTTGCGGTTACGGTTACGGCTTTATCCGGCATAGTAAAGGTTGTCACTGCTGCCTTGCTATCTGCAAACTGCACGCCGCTGTCCGTTGTCCAGCCGCCAAAAGTATATCCGCTGCGTTCGCCTGCTTTTATCGTTACCGTTTCACCGTTTGAATATTCTCCGCTGCCCGAAACCTCCGCATAGCTTTCATTCACCGTTACGGTGTTGGAGATTTTCTTTGTTATAAGAGCCATCTGCGGCGAGGAGGTATTTGCGGCAATATCCTGTGCATACAGCATGATAACGGCGCTTGTTTCGCTTTCATAGAGCTGACCGGAAACAGCAAAGCTTCCGTCTGCTCCGGCAAGAACCTCTTCATCTTTACCGTATATGATTCTGCTGCCTGCATCCGACATTCCGGTTATCGTATATTCGCCGGTTTCCTTGTCGGCGTAGAATACGTCGGAGGAAAGCGCCAGCACGGGCGGCTCTTTATCCATATTCACAAGCAGGAATACGCTTGTTACGCCCTTATCGGAAACAGCGTCAACCTTAAACATCAGACTTCCCTCAAATTCGGGAATTACAAAGGTATTTTCTGTATTTTCCGCCGGTATTTCGGCATTTGTGTCCATTCTTGTTACCTTAAACGATGCGTTACTGTCCGAACCGCTTACCGTCAGGGTGTTGTTTCCTCCGCCGACATACACATGGTAAACGCCGTTTTCATCGGCGATACACTCGCTGTCGTTAACCGAAAGCGTTATTTCAACAGGCGTATATTTCGGGAGAAATTCGCCTGCGGATTCGGTTTCCCTGCTGTAATACTTTCCGTCCTCCGATTTTTTGTATGCGCGAACGCCGATCTTGTAGGTCTTGTCCGGCAACAGGTTCTCGGCAGCAACCGATTCGGCAGAGCTTCCGTTTTCGTTTACACGGACGCCGTTTCCTCCTACTGTGAGCGCCATATCTATAGAGGTTGAGCCATCGTCCAAATCATATCCGAAGCCTGTATCTGTCCAGGAACCGTCTTTTTCTTCATAAATTCTCACGGCATAACCGTCTGCACCGTCTGCCGCATCCCACTGTGCATGCATTACTTCATTTCCGGACGCCTGCAAGGTAACGCTTGCCGGTGCGGATGGCTCGTTTATATTGGTGTATGAAACCTTACTGTCAAATGCCTGATTGTCAATGGCGATAAGCGCTTCCTCCTCTTTTCCGTCATTATTGATATCAGCCAGTTTTTTCGTCATAAGAAAGGCTGTTACATAATATTCGCCGGTGGGAGCCAGCGCGCCCGATGACGGAACAGGAATCTCGATATTTGACACATCGCTTATTTCCTGCTCGGAAATCATATAATCTGCTCCGCCCTCTTCGTTTGAAAAATAAGTGCGGATAACATAAGGCGTGTTATCTGCGGCATATTTCACCTTACCGGAAAGCTGATTGCCGTTCAGTGTCAGAGCCAATTTCTCGAACGGCTCAACGGAAAACGCTTTCTCATCGGTAAAGGTTAACCCGCCTGCATCAACGGTATACTTGCCGCCTTCTTTAAGCCGCAGAAGAGCCAGACGATATTTTTTGCCGTCAGCGTTTGCTTTTTCCATATCTGCGATAGTTGTCGCACTGACATCTGCGTCGGGATTAAACTCACTGTCATCGGTCATCCAGTCGATATTAAGCTTGGTGTTGCTGTCATTGAAAATCTTCAGGTTGTCTTTGATCTGCTCCTCGGTGAGGTTTCCGTCAAAGGCAAGTACGATATACGGCGCTTCGTCTGTGCCGGCACTCACTAAGATTTCCGTCTGGCTCACGCCAACGCTTGCAGGCGCAAGGTTCTCCTCACGCATCGCCGCAATATCCGCTCCGCCGTCCTCCGCAAGCAGAGTCACAACCGGCGTCACACCTTTATCCGCCCAGTTCCATTCGGGCATATAGCCGAGCACCTTAAACTCAATATCCCATCCGCCGCCCTTGCGGAAGTTGGTCTCCACGATCTTCGGCACGAGCACCCATGCACGGGCGCTGGCGAACCAGCCGCCCACCTCAGCCACCACACCGAGGTACACATCGACATTTTGGAAGGCTTGCTTCATACCCTCCTCAACGGTGACGTTTCTGATCGGGAATGCCGTCTGACCGCCTACGATGAGATTGATCTTTCCGACATTAAATCCTTTGCCGGCAAAGACGGGACTACCTTTTGGAATCTGCAATCTGCCTGCAACCGTGCCGTTTGCACCGATTGCAAGATACAGATAATCCCTGCTGTCATTCACACCGCCGAAAGCGCCCAATTCAATCGAAGAGTTAAACGTTATAACGTCTATCTGTTTACTCGGCAGATTTAATGCAAGCTCCTTTGAGCCGCCGAAATAAACGCCTTGATATGTATTGCCTCTATAACTGCGTTCCTGTCCGTTTAATTTTAAGGAATAGCCGAAGCTGTCGACAATCTGCGTCGCCGCTCCTGCGCCTACAAGGTTAACATCGGTCGCTTTTAGCGAAATCTCGCTCGGTCCTATAACAATGTTACCGGTTCCCTCGATAAGATGCAGATAGGTTCCTGCCAGCGCGCCTCTCAGCTTTACGGGCGGAATGTAAAAATAATTGCCGTTTATCGTTGCGGCAAGATCCTTAAAGCCTGCGCCGCCGCCGTTAAGCTGCCCGACCGGAACGGGCGGAACAAGGACGATTCCGGGTGACGCTTTTACAAAAAACCACAGCTCGTCCGGAACGAGAGAACCGTTTTTAATGCGTTCAAGAGCAAGCGACGCCTCGGTTTCAAACAGGTCAAAGGCATTCAGTTCAAGACTGAAGGCATACCGCTCCTCACCCTTAAAGGTGTTGACCTCACCCTCAACCTTTGCAAGCTCCAGCGCCATCATCTTGGCGGTGTCAAAGCTGCCCTTTGCTTTCACGCCGTTCACCTTAAATTCATACGTCTTTTTGCCGCCTGCTGTCTTTTCTTTTAATCCGTAGCCCAGCTTTTCAAGTGAAAATTCGGCACCGTCAAATATTGTTTTGAACCCGATTTCGCCGTTGAAAATGAGGTTGCCGCCCATGTCGGCAGACGCTTTTTCCAGCTTTGCCGTTGCATACGGAATATCAACATAAATGATTGCATCGTTTTTATCCGGCTCAATATCAAATGTAAAGCCTTCTTTTGAAAGCGTGATTTTTAAAGAGCCTTCCGCACCGCCGCTCGGCTGATAGAATTTAAACGAGGGCGCGTTCAGGTGAACGCCGTGCTGCTCGATACGTCCGTCCTTGTGAATAATCAGCCTTCCGCCGGCATTTTTGTTCCATGTCGCCGTCACGGAAGGAGTGAGCATTGCGGTGCCGTCCGTAAACACAAAGGAAGAGCCGTTTGTGCTTTCATACTCTCCGCCGATTTGCGCAACGGGGGACGAGTTGTATTTCTTTTTCAGCTTTTCAAGCGCAGCGTCATCCGAAACGTATTCAACGGTAATTGCGCCGTTTGACTCAAACGCCGCAAGGCGCTTTGCGGAAAAGCTTGATGATATTTCGTCAGGCTTGGTGGGAAGCTCCTCGCTCAGCGTTTTCAGATCGCGATAACCCCACAGATACTGCGAACCGATCGACATTCCCGTATTTCCGTCAATGTCAAAGCCGACATGGCTTCTGCTTTCCACCCATGTAAGAACAGGACAATCGTGTGGCTTCACGGTAACTACCTGCGGCAGACTTACACGCAGCGGAGTATCTCCGCAGTACACAATATCGAACTTATCGTAGTAATCGGACAGACCGACAAACGGATTTGCCCACGGATAGGCGTCTGTATAAAGCTCATTAACATAAACGCCGTCTATATCTCCCCACGAGGTATACCCTTTTGGAACGTGCTTCGTTGACATATCATCGATTTTGCCTGTTACAACCGAACTTTTCGTTGTTTTTTCGCCGCTTTCGGTTACTGTTGTGCGATCCATCTTAATCGCCGGACCTCCGGGGCTGTTTGCAGTTTCGCCGTGACCCATTCCGGTGAAACCGTTTATCACATACCACCACTCAAAGTAAAAATCATGTCCGAATAAAGCATCTCTGTTCATTTGTATATCCCCAACGGTTGTCAAAACGCCCCAAGCCGTTTTATCCTTTTTGTCAAGACATACAAGCTCGTGATAAACCGTTACTTTTGCCGGTATTCTTGTGCCGTACGGAGTTCCGGGAATATCGTACAGACCTATGTCCATGTTATAGTCTGCCTTAATTGCGGTATTTTTCCCGTTCGGCGTTTCGGACACAAACTCCGCCTTTTGCAGTGTGACAGACGGATAGGTTGTCTTCTTATTTCCTCCGCCGGTATAAACATTAAATTCGCAGCCGGAGGCTTGAAGATCCTGGGTAAAAACCTCGCCTGTTTCCTTTGCGATTGCCCTCGGAACCGTTGCCGTATAGGTTTGATACCGAAAATCGTAGAAATAAAAGCTTATGTAATCGTTTTGCAGAAGAAGCGTTTTTAGGCCGTTTACTTCAAAGGTATGCGTTTCGTTTTGCTCGGGCGCCGCAAGAATATTCAGCGGCAGCGCGCAAATGATGATGCAAAGTGATAATATCACCGACACTATTTTTTTGCTCATTTTTGATTCCTCCTGTTTTTGATTTTAATACAAATAACGGTAATCACCGTTGCGGCGACGAATGTCACAACGGCTGTCAGTACATATCCGCCCACTCCGTCAATCAGCAGAATTGCACCGCAGTAACCGGCAACCGCCGCACTTTTGTACGACGCCGGAAATAATGCGGTACAGCACAGCAAGAGAACGGAAAGCAGGGCGGTTGCCGCCTTGCAGAAATTCAGCTTTTTTGTCTCCCTGCGATATTTTATTCTTTTGGCTCGGGTGAAAACTAAGCCCATTCTTTCCGCATTGGATTTCAACTCAAACACCTCCTCGATTTGTCCCTTTATTATATAGGTGCTTGAAAAGATAAAATTCCCCCCAAAAAATAAAAAAGACCGGATTTTTACCGGTCTGTATAAAACAAAGTTATTTTGAAGCGGTCAATTTTCTGAAGGGGGCTTTCAGAAGAAGCAGAATCATACAGGAGGCAATCGGAATCGCATAACCCAGCTGCTTTATCATTCCGTCAGTTTTCATAAGCATATTAAACGTTGCATGAAAGGTAATTGCAACGCATAACAGTCCGGAAATACCTGCCGCCCTTAGCGCGGCAGGGCGGCGGAATACCCTGAGTCCGTATCCGATTATAAAGGCACAGGTAATGTGCATAGCGCCCGATGAAAAGCCGCGGACAAACAGATAAAACAGATTGCCCGTTCCGTTTTCCAAAAGATAGCAGACATTTTCAAAAGTGGCAAAGCCCACCGCAATATTAAAAATAATATTACCGCCCTCCTTCGGCTGAAGCTCAAAAACAATCAAGCCGAACAAAAGAGGCAGCAGCTTTACGGTTTCCTCTATAACCGGTGAGATTTCCAATACGGCAGTTGGATCCTGCGCATTGTAAAGCGCCGAAAAAAACGTATTCAGATAGGCGGATATAACACAGCAGACAAAGCCGAGAACGATAAAAAGATAATTCTTTCTGTTGCCTGTATTTGTACCGAGTGCGGCAATCAGAAACGGAGCCGCAAGGCATATAAATATATTTTCTATGTTGTACTGCATAGCGTTTCCTCCCTGGTTTGTGCAACGTCTATCAGAATAAGAGCCGGATTCATTATCAATATATCAACCAAATAATATGGATTTACAAAAATATTTTCAGTAATAAAATACGAAGAAGTCCATAAAATATATTCAGCCGCATAAAAAAACAAAGCTGCATAAAAAATCAAAGGCTTTCCTGAACGGTTTCGGATTTTTGCCAAACATATGCCTTTTACCGCATAATATCCCAATACTCCCATCGCCGTTCCCATTAATATGTTCTCAAAATAGCTGCCTCTTGTGTAAAAGAAAATACACATAGCAAGTGAAAATACCGGTAAGATCCAAAAAACGACTTTCTCTTTCTGCTTTTCTTTCGGTATATCTGCATAAAGACGCAGAGCAAGAAAAATATATGAAGCCGTCCAGCTCAGCTCTGAAACACAAAATATAAGCGGAGAAGTGCCGAACAATATCAGGTAGAGCACCCAATAGGCAAGCCCCATTCCGAAGCTCAGGTAAAAAAGCGATACCAAAAGACGATTGTAGCTTCTGCTTCGTACGGCTAACATGCAGGAGTGACATCCGCAAATAAAAATACAGAAAAGCTGTAAAAGATTATCTGTCAGCTCTGTCATTTTCCTCGTCCCTTTCTTTCCTTCTTTTATGCAGAATATCACACATCAGGGTTACCGAAATGCCGAGTAAAAACGCCAAAATACCCACAACTGCATAACCGGCAAAGGCTTTGTCTGCGAAAATACCGGCAGCGGCGGGCAGCGGCATCTGCTCAAATCTGTTAAAATTCAAATCACAGACAAGCGCCGATACAGCTGCGATTAAAGCAAGACAAAACGAACAGTACGAGATGACCGCAAGCATATGGTTTTTTGCCTTGCGACGCTTTTTCAGTTCATCGGTTCTTTTTTTCAAAAGCAGCATTCTTTCAGTCGTTGAACGCACTTTTTATTCCCTCCCTTTCAAGCAAAGGTTTAATTTTCTTTTTTCCCGTCTGCAAAAGTTTATCTATTTGCTTTACCGTTTTATGTAAAACATTTGCTGTGTCTTTATAACTCAACCCTTCAATATACACAAGATACAACGCCTCTCTCTGCGCAGACGGCAATCGCTCCATGCATTCATAAAGCTGTCTGTCTCGCTGAGCGAGCCACATATCATCTTCAAATGTATTTTCTATACAAAAATTCATTTCTTCATATGTAAGAAGGATATGTCTTTTCGCTTTTCTCAAAAACATCAGTGCGTGATTGCGGGCCGCTTTATATATATAGCTTTCAAAGCTGCTTTTAATCTTCGGCCGTTTATCGACAAGATATGCAAAAACCTCTATCAGCAAGTCCTCTGAATCGTGAAGATTTTTAACATATCCGTTTATATACAGTGTCAGTTTGTCGCCGTAATATTCCACAAGCCTTTCAAGAGCCTTTGCATCACCCGAAAGGTATTCGTTATAAATTCCTGTTGTATCCATTATTCAACAAACCCCTTTCTTCGTTTGGTTTGTCGGACAATTTTTCCGACAGAATGTGTCGTCATGCTAATACAAAAACCCATATTATATCATATCATATATTTTCGTTTTCGTCAATGAACAGAAAGGATTTTCAGCGTTTTGCACTATACTTTTTGCCGATTGAAATAGAGTCGATTTCGGTAAATCTCATTTTTCATTTTCATCTGTTGACACGAAAAACCGCACTTTTAATATAAATACATTACTCATATCAAAACAAGATTTTTAACTTCTCGCACACAAGTCTTGACTTGATGTTTTCACCTAAAACCGCCGCTATATGTTCTCTTTATGTCTACTGTCTATGTTGGAAATTATGTTATTCTTTATTGCGTAATTTCTTGCCTTTGCTCTGCGTTCCTCGCTGTATGGGGAAGCAAAGCGTATAGACAGCCGCTTTTTGTCAACCTCATAAGTTACCGCACCGCAGGGGTATAACCGGGCATATAAGACACATTTTGCAAGAATAAAATACAGACGAATGACAAAAGAAGAATTTCAGATTTGGGCGGACGTTGCCAGACAATTTCGTGATGATGTTATGAACGGGAAAATGGATTTAGCTGAATATGCGGATTGGCTGAAACGGTAGCAAGCGAAAAAATCAACATCGTTTTTAATCTCCTTGTAAAAAAATAATGTCTGCATTGTAAATTAATTTTCGGTGAGAAAAACCGCATAATCATTGCAGAGCAGGATAAAAAAATTGATCCCAAATACCGGGTCACAGAAATTTTTTCATAAAAGGCTTGACACAACGGGTCTATTGTGATAGACTATAATTAATCTATAATTATAGACCTCGAAAGGACGGGTTCTAAAATGAAATTATTAAAGCTATGCACAAGCGATTACATGTTTATGACCATTGTATGGGAAAACGAGCCGATACGGTCCGGTCAGCTTGTGAAAATATGCTTGGAGACACTGGGATGGAAAAAATCCACAACATACACAATGGTGAAAAAATTATCTGAAAAAGGGTATCTGAAAAACGAAAACAGCATTGTTTCTTCGCTTATTCCCAAAAAAGATGTTCAAGCATTTGAAAGCGAGTATGTTGTTAAGAATACTTTTGGTGGATCGCTTCCGGCATTCTTAACTTCTTTTATGAGCAACAAAAGGCTGACAGAAAAAGAAGCAGAAGAAATAAAGAGGTTGATTGACAGTAAATTGGAGGGATAGCTATGTTAAGTGATATTTTTTACACAGTCCTGAAAATGAATTGTATTGCCTCTGTTGTTGCCGTCGTGCTTTTGCTTGTGAAGTTTATTTTACAGAAAATCGGTTGCCCAAGAAAAATTATGTTTTTATTGTGGGCGGTTATTGCATTTCGTCTGATATGCTCTACGTCGCTTTCAACAGAGTTCAGCTCTTTTAATCTTGCAAAAACATTTAAAAATGGAATAAGCAACAATGCAACAATTCATGACAGTATTTTACAGAACAATGCGGTCGTTTATTATCAGACACCCTCAGAAACCGATACTTTCCTAGCAAATAATGAAATTCCTGCTGCTCGGGCAAATGTTCCGCAAAAAGATATGAAGGAAATAGTTGGTTTATATTTGGCTAGTGCCTGGATTGTTGGTATGTATGTTATGGCAGCAATCGGCGTAATTGCCTATATCATTTTGAGAAAACGATTACGCTTTGCTATCAAGTTAAAGGATAATATTTATTTTGCCGAAAACATTCCTACATCTTTTGTTTTTGGAATATTCAGGCCGAAAATATATGTTCCCTACAATATGTCCGAAACAAGTTTAGGACATATAATAGCACACGAAAAAACACATATACGGCGCAAAGACCATTTATCAAAAATAATGGCATATATGCTCTTAACTGTGCATTGGTTTAATCCGCTTAATTGGCTTTTATTCAAACTGTTCTCTGATGATATGGAATTTTCTTGTGACGAAAGCGTAATGAGCAAAATCGGGTTTGAGAACAAAAAAGAATATCTTTATTCTTTGATTAGCTCTGCAACAAATAATAGGAACACTATATTTATTTACAGCGTATGCTTTTCAGTAAATACAACGAAAAGAAGGATTAAAAATATGATTCGGTTTAAAAAGCAATCCAAGTTTTTGGCTGTCGCCGCTATCCTATCCTGTTTGGCGCTTGTTGTTGCATTTGGAACAAATGCAAAAGTACATACAGAAAAACAAAATGATATTAAAGCAGGCGACTTTAATATTATCCCGAATGAAGGCAGCGAAGGTTTTGCAAGTGTTCCTGCCACTACCTCTGCGGACATTAGCGCTGATAATGTTGATGTACCCGTGGAAAATGTTGGCTCGACAGAAAATGTAACAGGATCGCATAAAGCTATTACGAAAGAAGGAGGCAGTACACCAGTTCCCGTGGACACATATTCTTCGTATAGTCCACAACCCACCGTTGAAGATGATAACATTACGCCAAATCCGAAAAGATATGATTCTGCTCCTGCAAAAACACCAGATATCGAGGTGGCTATTGACTTTGAACAACAGCTTTTTGAAACCGATACGAAAATATCAAGCATTGAGACGAATTTGAACAATCAAGGAATTACACGAGCACAAAGTACGGGGGTGAAATTGGCCGAAAACTATGTGATAAATGATTATAGTTATAAAAATAATTGCAATGGTACAAGTTCAAATATTACCTGTAATAAAAACGGAAAAATATCAGTATATTTTGATGTTAACTCCGAAAACCTTGTTGCTATAAGCTTTACAGATTGCAAAACAAAGGAGGTTGTCGCTGAATTTGAGATTTTAGCAAACGAACAAAATACCTACTCTTTTACCGGGTTTAACGGTGATAAAACTTATGATGTTACTGTGCAGGGAAAAACACAAGGTAATTGGAAAATTGAAGGACAGTATATTTTATATTAAATTATAGGGAGATGATTGGAAATGAAAAAATTAATTTGCATTATTATTGCTGCAATCAGCTTGCTGTCTGTTTCCGTTTTGGCAAATGCCGCCGAAATGACAGATGAGCAGAAAAACGATTTATTGAATTTTGAAATTATGACAGGTGATCCAAACGGCGATTTGCGGTTAAATGATACAATTACAAGAGCAGAAGCAATAAAAATGATTTGCACGGCCGGAAACATCGGAACAGAGATTATTGAATTAAATGCTTTTCCCGATGTGCCTGCCACACATTGGGCGCATAACTACATAGCGGCAGCCAAAGCAATGGAGATTGTCAGCGGTGATGAAAATGGTAACTTCAATCCGGAAAGCAAGGTAACCAATGAAGAAATAGTCAAAATGACGGTTTGCTTATTGGGTTATGAGCCTATGGCTTACAACAGAGGCGGTTATCCGGCGGGATATACCGCTGTTGCTACACAAATTGGACTGGTGGAGAATATGCAATTAGAAATCAATGCTCCCGCAATAAGAAATGATGTGGGAATCATGCTTCATAATGCACTTGGCATTCCCATTATGCAAGAAAAAAGCAACGGAAAGGATGCAGATGTTACAGAGTATGTCATTATGGACGGTCTAAATGGAATTAAACGTATTATACTAAAGGATGGCTTCAAAAAATATGATAGTTCTCGTGATAACATAAGTAAGCTGTCCAAAGAATTTGCGTCACAATATCTGTATAAAGAGGGCGATACTGAAAAATCCTTTGAATTATATCCCAATATAATCTATACATCAGGAATTGAAAAAACTGATGATGGCAAGGAATACGAGTGTCCCGCAATATATGACGACCTTATGGCCTCTGCAGAGGTAAATAATATAAAAAAAGATATGGCGAAAGTTATAAGTGGAATTGACAAGGAATATCATGTGGAATATATCACATTTAATGATAAACTCCTTGTGCCGCTGAAAATTTTAGAAACGGCAGGCTGTGATATACAGTTTGATAAGCTATTGTATGTCGCAAAAATTACTAAAAATTCAACTGTTATTGAAATTATGCCAAACTTAATTGGTATGCGAAAAAATCAAGCAGCGGGCTTTTGGATTCCGCTGGAGGTATGCGCAAGATTCGTTGACAATGTTTTGTATGTACCGCTTGAAGCAATTGCGGCTGAATTTGATATCGCGGTTGAATGGAACAGTGCAACAAAAGCCCTTATTCTGAAATAATTGTTTTACACTGCTAAAATCAAAATGAAAGCAATAAGAAAATAAAGTCGTTATGAACCTTGTAGCCGCAAAAGCAAAATCCGCTGGCAAGGTTTGTTAGCGGATTTTTGTATATAACGTAATCGGCAATTCAGGCAAGCCCGCTAATATAAAAAAACAAAGATTTAGGTGGGCTGTATTGCATCGTCTATCAAATTAATTTTAAATGATTATATGAGGTTGCTTATATGTCTCCCAGCATTTAACTGTATATTAAATAGTTCAGTACAAATTCCTCCGCGTAAGCCCTTGCACTGTTTCTGACTTGCAGCGTTTTCATAAAGTCGCTGTTTACAGGCAAAGGATTGTTTTTAAAATACTGTTTTTCCAATATTGACATCATTTTGTGTGCTTGTTCATCAATATCGTAAAGGTGAGTAAGCAATGTACCACACATAAGCATATCAACATATGTATCCAGCTTAGCATATGTGTTGCAGCTCTTTTATACTTTTGATGAAGTGTTTTATAATTATTAAACTGTTATAAAGGTGATTTTATGAAAAAATTTACAAGTGCATTAATTATCCTTATGCTGCTTTTCACAAGTACTAATTACATGATTCTTGCAGAAGAAAATATTATTGATGTAAGCTCTATGATGACCACGATTGAAACATTATCCGCAAATCCAAGAGGTTATGAAAATAAGGAAATAGAGCTTGCAAGACAATTTATTATTGACAAATTCAATGATTATGGATTAGAAGTAACGACCCAAGAATTTGAAACTAATCTTACCGATTGGAATGGAAATAAATTTGTAGCGGTTAATATTATTGGTACATTGAAGTCAAACACAGAAGTTAAAACAGATGATATCTTAATCATCGGTGCGCACTATGACGGTATTAATAATATTCCTGCCGCAAATGACAATGCTTCCGGTATATCGGTTATGTTGGAGCTTATACGGCTTTTGCACGATATACCAACAGATACGGAAATTCGCTTTGTTGCTTTTGACGCGGAAGAAGTGGGGTTGATTGGTTCGGAATACTATGCCAGTCATTTAGGGGATGACATAAACCGTACAATTGGAATGCTTAATATTGATATGATTGGATCAACAAAAGCGGGATCTGTAAGCATATTCTCCAGTAATGGAAATGAAAATTACTTGTCGGATATATTGAAAAAGAACAAAAAGTATACTAACATTGCGGTATCAAGAGATTTTGGCAGAAGCGACCATATGTCTTTCTATCCGAAGCAAATCCCTGATTTGAATTTTGCACATAAACCGATTCAAAATGAATACCATTGTGAAAACGATATAATTGAGAACATAAACCCCAATATGCTTGCATATGTTGCAAATGCAGTACAAATCATTGCACTTGAAATAATGAGTGAGAGTACACCATCTTATATATCAATCGCCAAACCTATTCCTGATAATACTATTTATACAATTGAAAACAATATCAGAATTCCTTTCGGATGGCTAACGGAATTTGAAAAGACAACCGGTATTAAGCTAAGTCAAATCCCGTCTGCTGACACAAATGCGGTCTATCAAGCCAAAGTAAAAATGTTTGGGATGCCTGAAATTCTTACGCTTACAGCATCATCGGGTATAGGCGTTATTGGAGGAGTGGAGCATTTCTCTGTAAATATGCAGCAAGTCGGAATTACATTTGAGAAGTTAAACGAAGTGTTGACAAATTTATTTGGTTCACCTTCTCAAAACGAGATTCAAGAAACAGATACTGTTATATATGACTGGCACAATATTTTTGGAAACACATACAGCATTATACTTAACAAGAGTAACAATACTTATTCTTTTCATATTGTATGGTATAGAGGCGCTCCTGATGCGGAAGGATATACCATAAATGGTGGCGAGCTTGTCCGTATGGAACAAGCAGTTGGTTCTGTAAGTGTACACATAACAGAAAAGGATGGTGAAATTATTCATGAGGAACATAAGAATTTGCCCTCGAACACATTGCCTATTACGGACAACGCAAAAAGGGCTTGGGCAAAAATCAAACCATATTTATCTGATGATGAAATCAATACAATCGTATTTCTCTGTATATCTACTGATGGTATAGGCGGCGGACAACCTATTAGCATAGAAAAGCACATATTTGACGAAGAAGAATTTGAAAATAAAATAAAGAGTATAAAAGATAAAGAGTATTATATGGACTATTCTCCGACAGGTACATATCTATATTTAGATGATATTGATCTGCTAAATTCGCAAGGGAATTGTTTCGTTGAGTCAAATCTATCAAAAAACCTCTCTATTGCTCGTGCAACAGCCAGAGGAAAAGGCTGTACGGATATCCCTTCCGAATGGGCGGTAAATGATGTTGTAAATGCTATTAAAGCAGATATTTTACCAAGTGAGTTAAAGTCAAACTATCAAACAAACATTACAAGAGAACAATTTTGCGACCTTGCTTTTGCGCTTCTTGAAAAAATTTCCGGATTAAATTGGCATACTGCACAGGATATGCTATTTGAGGATACGAATAATATGTCGGTTGGTACATTGTATAAGCAGGGTATTATAAATGGAAAGGCAAAAGGAATCTTTGCGCCTCATGACTTTATAACCCGTGAGGAAGCGGCGACTATACTTGATAGAATTTGTGAGTACGTGGATATTTCGGGTAATGATGTTTATGACTTCCGCTTTCATGATGATGAAGCAATATCCGAATGGGCAAAAAGCGGCGTTTATCATATGCAGTTTATAGGCATTATGAACGGTGTCGGAGATGATTTGTTTGCACCGCAAGACACATATACTGTAGAGCAGGCTATCTTAACTATGGTTAGGATTTATGATTACCACTAAAATAATTTCAAGAAAGCCATTAACAAAACTTACCATTATCGTTATTTTTCGATAGTGGTAAGTTTTTTATAGAAACTTCTCGAAACATGAAGAATTTTAACAGGGCAATCTGATTATACTTAGCAATGTGAAACAACATAAAAATAGTGTGATAGGTAATCATCACAAAAATGGTTACGCTATCACACCTCAACTAAACGAAGTCCCGACACACCGTCGTCGGTAAAATGGACTATATTGGTGTAGCCGTTTCGCTTTGCATAATCTTCAAGCAGTTTCTTTTGGTTTGTGATACTGTTGCTTTCGCCTTGCAGCTCGTCATCACGGGAAAGACACTCATACAATGGCGTGATTTTTGTGCTTTTCATTATGCACAACTCCTTTCTCGTTTTGACTCATACAGATAAATAAGTCTTTTATAGCATACAACACCTTTTATATGTTTGGATTTGTCACCTAAATCATATCATAAAGGTTGAAAACTTTCTACTTATTTTTCCGCATTTAAGAAAAACGAAAAAATTCACAAACATTTTCATAGTGCAAAACGCTGAATTTTCTGAAATTACCTGAAAAGCATTGACGAAAGCGAAGGAATGTGATATAATACATTTGTAGAAAAATATATACAGAAAGGGTTTGGCAAGTATGAAGCGACGGCGTAAAATCAATACATACATTTACTCGCGGCATAGGCGTAGATTTGCCTTTTTCCGCTATTCGTTTGCGAGTATTTATTAAGGTGTGTTCGTTTTCAAAGTATTTTGAAATCGGGCTCACCTTTTTTCGTTCTTACGCCGAAAATACAATAGGTGACTACATACCCGAAAGGAGCGTGCTGCCTATGAAAGAAAAAACGCCGGATGTTCGCACTCCGGCATAAACAGAGAGATGCGAAACAAGATGAAATTACAAAAAAGGAGGTCATGAAACATGAAACGCAAAACAAAAAAACCGGTTTCCATTCTGCTTTGTACAGTACTGCTGCTTTCGCTTATACCACTGACGGCATTTGCGGATGAATCGAAGGCTGTAAAGATTACGGAAGAATCAAAGACCGCAGAGCTTGTTACGGATACGGCAAAGTTTATCTCTTTGGATGAGGCAAAAGAAATTGCACTCAAAGACGCCGAGCTTGACAGAAACAAACAAAAAATAACGTTCACCAATGAAGAACTGAGCCGCAATAAAGGCAGACCCTGCTACCTGTTGGATTTTTATACAGGGGAAAATCAGTATCATTATGAGATTGACGCAAAGACGGGAGAAGTTATCTACGGCAGAAGATATATTCTGCTTACCGAAGCAAAAAAGATTGCCGTTGATGATGCGGGCTGCACCGAAAAGGTTACCTTTACCGAGGAAGAATTGGTAGACGGCGGCATCAAAACGCCGTATTATCGGCTTGTCTTTGCAGACAATAAAACACAGTGGACATACCGAATCAATGCGGTAAGCGGCGATATACTCGAAAAGAAAGAGGAGAATATCGGCGAGGCGGATTTAATCTCTTTGGAAAAAGCAAAATCAATAGTGCTTAATGACGCCGGCCTTATTGAAAACGCGGAAAAGATTGTGTTCACCAAGGAGGAGCTAATCCTCAATCAGGGCAAGCCCTATTACCTGTTGGAGTTTTACACCGGTAAATATCAGTATCACTATGAGATTGACGCAAAGACGGGTGAAATAATCTACGGCAGAAGATATATTTTGCTTGCCGACGCAAAAAGGATTGCCGTTGATGATGCAGGCTGCACCGAAAGGGTTACCTTTACCGAAGAAGAACTGGTAGACGGCGGCATTAAAACGCCTTACTACCGACTCGTATTTGCCGACAGGAAAACACAGTGGACATACCGAATCAATGCGGTAAGCGGCGCTATACTGGAAAAGAAAAGCAAGAACACCGATGAGCAGGATTATATTTCTTTGGAGGAAGCAAAGAAAATTGCGCTGAAGGACGCCGAGCTTGACAAATACGCACAAAAGATTGTGTTCACCAAAGTCGAGCTAAATCATTATCAGGGCAAGAAATGCTATTTGCTGGAGTTTTATACCGGTAGAAATCAGTATTACTATCAGATTGACGCAAAAACGGGTGACATTATCTACGGCAGAAGATATATTCTGCTTGCAGATGCAAAAAAGATTGCCGTTGATGATGCTGAATGCAGCGACAGGGTTACCTTTTTGGAGGAAGAATTGGTAGACGGCGGCATTAAAACGCCTTATTATCATCTCGTATTTGCGGACAAAAAAACACAGTGGACATACAGAATCAATGCGGTGACGGGCAGCATACTCAAAAAGAAACAAAAGGACATCAAGGTAAAACCCGACATCGAGTGGGAAAATCCGTTCGGTGACGTTAAGAAAAGAGATTGGTTTTACTTTTCGGTGAAATTCGCATATGATTTTGGCTTGATGAAGGGTACCACCGAGATGGAATTCTCACCCGACTCTTATGTGACCAGGGCAATGTTTGTCATGATTATCTACCGTATGGAAAAAGAGCCGCAAGCCGGAGGCTCCGTGTTTGTGGACGTTGAAATCGGCGGTTATTATGACAGGGCGGTTGCATGGGCAAATGCAAACGGCATTGTTTCCGGTGTTTCAAAAGACCGTTTTGCGCCGAACGATCCGATTACCCGTGAACAGATGGCAACAATCCTTTACCGCTACGCAGATTTCAAGGGATATGACATAGAATCAAACGGCAACACGGCATACTCGGACAGCAGCTCTATTTCCGGTTATGCGAGAAACGCTGTAAGCTGGGCAGCTGCGAACCTGCTTATGAAAGGCAATGACGACGGCAGCTTTTTGCCGAATGCAAATGCAACAAGAGCGCAGGCAGCGGCTGTATTTGCCCGTATGATTGAAAATCTGGAATAAGGATGACCCGGTTGTAACATAAGGTATATTTTCAACGTATAAACCACTGTTGCAAAACGATGCGCAGGCATTGGCGATACAATGACAATGCTTGCGCATATCCCCTTAGGGCAGCCGCTTCGACTGCCCTTTTTTTGCACCTGAGGCCTTGACTAACTTTGTATGTCTCACAAAAAACAGTTTATTATTTAAAAAAATGATGCAGCTTTACAGATTTCAAAATTGTATATACGGAGGTTGATTTTGTGAAACGGACAATAACTTTAATGCTTGCGGCGTGCTGCCTGCTGCTGACTGCGTGCGATAATTCAAGCATCGGCATAATCGGCGGTTCAGACGGACCGACACAGATATATACAAATAAAAGCAATGAAAATAAAGATTATGAACAGTATCTGACAGAACATTATGTCGATGAATCAAAGCTTCCGACACTTGATATAAACTTGGAAAAAAGATTTATATCCGACGATAGAGTTCTTATTACGGATGACTCGGTTGAAAATGAGTGGGAGCTGGTGATTTATGAGTTTTATCACAATATGACGTCAGGCTCTTTTGGGAAGATGAAAGCTGTTATCGAAGATGAATCATTACTTGCGGCTGTAGAAAACGAAGAAAAGAATTTTAAAGACGGGATTTACTATAGTAAAATTTGCATTGATGATTTGGAGCTTTTGGAAAAGGATGACTTAAAAGATATTTCGGAGAAAAACAAGCGGGAAATTTACGAAAGACTGAATAATTTGGGTATAAGCGAATTTGGCATTGTAGAGGTTGAAACCGAATTAAAGCATAACGAGAAATCGCTGAGTTTAGCTCCGCAAGTCGGTGACGGCGAGGTAACACGGTATTATCTTATCGGTAAAAAGGCTGATAAATATAAGATTTTTGAAGTTTATTGGGAAGGATTTTTAAATGACTGAGGGGTGCGGATAATGAAGAAGATGGTTCTCGGCATTGCGGTAATTCTTTTTGCAATATGCATTGAAATATCCGCCGCAGGGCATTTGGAGTATATCACTTGGGGCATAGGCGCAATAGGGTTAGTAATATCCGTTGTGGGATATGCGGAAAACGGAAAAGGAGACAAGCAATGAAAAAAGCATTATTTATAGTACTTAAAATAATATTAACTGCGGCAACTTTATTTGTAAGCTATTATGCTTTATTTGTAACCGCTATGTTATTGTTTTCGAGCGGTATAAATCACATTATAACATACATAGGTTTAATTGTTGTGCCGTCACTTCTGCTGCCTTTGATATGGCTGAAAAAGAGAAAGAAGTTTTTAATAATTTGGTGTATCTGTGCCGCAGTGTACGGAACCGCTCTCGGAACAAACTTCGGAATAATCAAATATAACAAAAGTATCACTGTTAATACTTCTCCGAACATTGATATTCAAGCGTATCTGCCGTTTGAGGAAAATTCCAAAATTGTAAAGACAGACAGCAAAACATTAAAGCTTACCGAAAATCTGCCGAGAATTGACGGGGCTGCTGCGTTGTTTCCCGTATATTCTGCATTTGTGAACGCTGTATATCCGAATACGACAAAGCTGCACGACGGAATATTTGAGTATAACAATACCCCTGACGGCTATCGCCTTTTGGCGGAAAAAGAAACGGATATTTTTATCGGTGTGTATCCGTCCGATGAGCAAAGGGCATACGCAGAAGAAAACCAAACCACTTTTGAATATACGCCTATCGGAACGGAGGCATTTGTTTTCTTTGTTCACAAGGACAATCCTATCACCAATCTTACCACCGAGCAGATAAAAGATATTTATTCCGGCAAGATTACAAATTGGAAGGATGTCGGCGGAAAAAATGAGAAAATTGCCGCATTTCAGCGAAATGAGGGCAGCGGAAGCCAAAGTATGCTGAAACGGTTTATGGGTGATACGCCGATTACGGATGCGCCTACCGAAATGGTGAATGATTTAATGGCGGGCATTATAGAACAGGTGGCGGATTATAAAAGCAAAACAAACTCAATTGGGTTTTCATTCAGATATTATGTTGAGGGAATTATAAAGAATCCTGATATAAAAATGATCTCGATTGACGGCGCTGCACCGACCTCCGAAAACATCAGAAACGGCAGTTATCCCATTCTTACGCCGATTTATGCTGTTACATACAAGGAAAATCAAAACGGCAATGTTGACAAATTACTTGAATGGATTTTATCCGATGAGGGGCAATACATTATAAACGAAACAGGTTATGTGGGAATAAAGAATTAGGAGGACAGTACAATGAAAAAACTATTATCAATTATTTTAACTGCCGCAATATCGGCAGCATCAGCAATTTCGGCTTTTGCTTACGACAAGACAAATATAACCGTTCATAATACGGAAAAACACGGCTTATATATAACTGTCGGCGGAACGAAAATATATTGCGATAAAACCGAACTGCCGTTTATTGACGAAAATGACAGAACGCAAATTCCCGTCCGTGCCGTCAGCAATGCGCTGGGCAAAAAGGCAGATTGGAACGATACCGACAAGACAGTCACAATTTCAGATTATAACGATGACAAAAACACTGTTATTTTTACTATTGATTCCAAATCAATGCTTAAAAATAATAACGCAGTCAATATGGATACAGAACCTAAAATATTCAATAATCATACATATGTGCCGCTTAAGTTTTTGGGTGAGGCTTTTGGATGTGATGTAGACTATACAACCGAAGACAGATTTTCGGATATAACCGTAAGCCGCATATCTGATTTTGCAGGATTCAATCAGGCTGACAGTATTACCGTATGGGGCGATATAGAAGGCCTTTTCCACGAAGCCGGAGCGCTTGGCTCTATAATGCCGTATGAAGGTGAAGCGCCTGACTTAAATGCAAATTATATAAGCGCATATAAGGTAACAATGCGTGAGAATGACACTAATTCGGAATATGATGTCTATTGGGACACCTTGTATCATAAAACTTTTGTAAAAACGGACGTCGTTCTGTATACGGCAAACGAAGCCTTCCCTCGCTTTTTGGATTCCCTTTTGGAAGCAGGCGGCGATGCGATTTATGTTGTTGATGATAAGGACAGAGAGTTGTTTGCAAAATACGGTTGGAATATAAATTATAAACTTGCGTCGCTTACAGATACTTTGCCGCAATTTAATGAGTTTGGCGATTTTTCCGCAAATGAGTATTATTATCTCTACAACAATGAACTTTCAAAGGATATTGGACTTGATTTAAGCAAGTATGCCGAAAAAGCTGTAACGGTTGACATTTATCAGCTTCGTGAGGGTATGCCCGAAAAATTTTATCCCATAACCACCGCAAGAGGTATCGTTGTTAAATACGAAAACGAAATTATAGGAGCGTTTATAAGCACAGGACGTCATCAAGTTGAAAATGCCTGCAGCTTATCGGGAAAGAGCTTTGATGAAATAACAAATATGAGTTTTGCAGGCTTTATTGCACCCTTGCTGAAATCCGAAGATGATTTAAAATCAAAAACACCGGAAGAAATCATTAAAATGTATTGTGAGGCTTTGAATGAAAAAGATGAAGACACAGCCATACAATGTATTGCAAAAACTACAATGTTCGGTGGGGTTACGTCGAACCTGTTAAATACGGAATTATATGACAGTATTCCGCATTTGCCGCTGACAAATAAAACCTTTGTTAAGGACGATGAAAGACGGATTGACAATATAAAATCAATTTCAAATGTGGAAATTAAACCCCATGATAATAAAAATTCAGACGAAAAGCATAAGTCTTATACGGTAACCTTTGATGCCGAATATGTGAAGGAAGAAACAATCTCAAACGGAAATCAGTATTGGATATGCACGATGGTTTACGAATCCGATAACACCGGTTGGAAAATATCTTCTTTCGGGCATTGATAAAGAATTAGGAGGACAGTACAATGAAAAAACTATTATCGCTGATTTTAACAATTACAATGCTTTGTTATATGGCAATAACTGCATTTGCAGAAAAGATACAAAATTATGAATACATACTTCCGATGGAGTATACCAAGATTGAACGATGTCAAAACTGCTATATCGCTTATGATAAGCAGGATAAGTGTGCAATTTATGACTTGAACGGCAAAAAGCTTTCCGATGACTATGATTATATAGGTTCATTTTTCAACGAACAGGTTGCAGAGGCGAGAAAGGATAACCAATACTATATCATAAATCCTTATGGAACCGTTCTCGGCAAATTCGATAAAAGGATAATAAATGTATCGGAATATGTTCTTGTAAATCTTACGGATTCAAACGAGGACGGCAGACCGCTTTCATATTTCGATGGTGAATTCGGAGTATATACATATACGGGAGATCTTGTGAAGGTATTGTCGTATGAAGAATTTAAACCGCCGAAGAATTGGGGATTTTGGATAACGTTTGCAGGCGGCCGTATGCTATTTACCGAAAACGGAAAATGGGGCGCAGTTGACAGCAGCTTTAACACCTTTATCGAACCAATATATGATAAAATCTATCCGTTTACAGATGCGGAAAGCCGAATAACAACAGCGATAAAAGACGGCAAATACGGTCTAATTGACCAAGACGGCAAAACGGCTGCCGATTTTGTTTATGATGAAATGTATCCTATTTATGATAGTAACAACGGAAAAATTAACGCATATAAAGTTATGCAGAATTTGACGCAAAAACCGCAGTTCGGTCTTTTAGACAGGTACGGAAAAACTATAAAACAGCTCGGCGAATTAGAACCGCAAACGTTATATGAAGATTATAAACTGATAAAAGTATCGAAAAGAAACAATCGTGATGACAGTGATCAATACGAATATTTATACGGACTTATCGGTTATGACGGGAATATTGTAATTCCCGTTGAAAATACAAATATATGGGGCATATCCGAAGGAGTTGTTGCTGCTCAAAAAGCCGAAGACCAAAACGGATATTATGATATAAACGGCAGGGAAATAACCGATTTTAAATACATAGCGGTATCGCTTTTTTCTGAAGGCCTTGCTTTTGCGTCAAGCTTTACCGGCGGTGTATGGACACATGAGGTTATAAACAAAAACGGTGAAGCTTTGTTTAATCCGAGTAATTGGTCAGGCGGTTTTTGCGGCGGCATCGCTCAAATTGAAGCAGGCAAGTTTATTGACGCAAACGGAAATATCATAATAGACAATCCCGAATGGACAGCAGGTCCCGAGCTGAACCGGCGAAACTATAAAGATGACGGCAGATTTATTGTTTCTGACGGTGAAAACTGCGGCGTTGCAAAATATACGGGATTTATCTCTCCGTGGGCAAAAGAAACCATATCGGAAGCAAAAAGACTAAATATAATCAAAACAGACGCAAATTATAATTACACAGCATTTATTTCTCGTGAAGAATTTTGTGAACTTGTATTCAATTATATTAAAAATTTTCCCGGATCGGCTTTCTCGGTGGGTATAATAAAACCTCCTTTTACCGATACGGATAATGAACATATTGAAGTGCTGAATGCATTGGGCATTATCAAAGGAAAATCCGAAACGGAGTTTGCGCCGAACGATTCGCTTACACGTGAAGAAGCCGCAGCCATTCTCTGCCGTTTGATAAACAAAATATATCCCGGTTGGGATGCGACGGCGCAATACTTTGATTTTGCCGACAGCGGGCAAATTTCCGATTGGGCAATGAATGATATTCAAGTCATCTGCAATATGGGTATTATGCAGGGCGTGGGCGATAACAGATTTGCTCCAAAGGAGTTATATACTACCGAACAGGCTATTGCAACGCTTGTGAGAGTATATAATAATTTTTCAAAATCAAATGATATATCAAACGCCGAGAATTTGTCTTACAGCCAAATAGAAGATTTGCAAGAGTCTGTAAACAACGGTCATTTTCCGTGGCGGCTCGACTATAAGCAAGTCATTATGAATTTTCTTTCCGACAAGGGTGAAAAAGCCGAAAACGGCGAACTCGTTGCTTTTGCCGGTGACGGAGAAAAATGCAGCGGCAACTATAAAATAGGAAACAGCATTTATACTCTTGAATTGTTTAAGCCTATTGATAAAAGCGGAACAGGTATTTGGATAGTAAAATCGTGTGCCAAAAAAGATGTTATCGGCGGTGTCGATGGGGAAACAGAAATAAGTGTTTCCGACTTGACTTTTGCCGACAAGCTGAACGCACAAATGCCTGCGGATAAAAACTATATGTTTTCTCCGCTGTCCGTCAAGATGGCTCTTGCCCTTGCCGCTAACGGAGCAGAGGGCTATACAAAGGATGAAACATTAAATACTCTTGGCGTAAAAAATCTTGACGAATTTAACACGTTTTCAAAGAATTTGATAAAAAGGTACTCTCAAACCGATATTTTGAGCCTTAATATTGCAAATTCAATATGGATCAACAAGGACAAAACAACACAGAATTTCAGCAAAAACTTTAAGAATATCGCAACGGAGTATTATAATGCCGACGTCAAAACAGTTTACAACAAAAACGCTGTCAGTGAAATCAATTCTTGGGTGAAGGATAAGACAAAAGGCAAAATTCCGCAGATTATAGATAATGCCGATAACTTTTGGGCAATGCTTATCAATGCAATTTACTTTAAGGGAGCTTGGGAAAATGAGTTCAGCACATCTCTTACAAAACCCGATGAGTTTACTAATGCGGACGGAACAAAAACGCAAACAGACTTTATGAATAAAACAAACTGGATTCCGTATGCGGAAACAAAATCTGCAAAGATAATTGAATTACCGTATAAAAACAGAGTTGATAAATTCTCGGATAGCGGTGAGCACATCGACACCGATAGCTTTGATGACCTTGATGTGAGTATGTATTTAATGCTTGCGAATAGCGGAATAAATGCAGAACGAGAGTTTAATGCCGCAATCAATGGCAAAAGCTTTGAGCGAACATATACAAAGCTTTCAATACCGAAATTCAAAATCGAGTATTCCGAACGTCTTAATGATACGCTAAAAAACATCGGCATTAAAACGGCTTTCGACACCAAAACAGCCCGATTTGAAAAAATGTTTGATTCGGGCAATATGTGGTTTACCGATACAATCCATAAGACATTTATCAGCGTGGACGAAAAAGGAACGGAAGCCGCCGCCGTAACCTCAATCGGTATGGGCGGTTCGGCACTTCCGCCGGAGCCGATAGAGCTTAAATTTAATAAACCGTTCTATTTTGCAATTCGTGATAATACAAGCGGAGAAATTCTGTTTATGGGAAGATATGCTTTTGCAGAATAAACGCAGAAAGGCTCGCTGCCGCTGAATACGGCAACGAGCCTTTCTTTAATAAAATTACTCGATAGCAATTTTGCCCCATAATGAAAACAAATGCGAAACGCCGATTTGTTTTCATTTGCCCTCGGCAGAGCGCACACACCTGTAAGGTGTATAAGTGCGCCCTTGTTAAAACAAGGGATTGTCCTCGTCCGCCGTATGCTCCCGAAAATTCTTAACTTTCGCCCTCACGCTCTCACTCGAAAAGATTTCAATTAAAAGCGATTGCAACTGCTCATTTGAAAAGTCATCTGCATTTCCGATTACGCTTTCCAAAATCGCCCCTCGCTCAATTAACCGCTTTGTCCGTTTCTTGCGCTCGGCTTGTTTTTGCTCCGATATGAGCCGTTTTTTCTTGTTGGTGAGCTGATTGATTTGCGCCTGTGTTTTCGCAATTTGTTCGTCAATTTTTTTCATAAAATATCGTTCCTTTCTGTGTTTTGGGTATGAAAAAAGGACAGCCGATTTTTTCGGTTGTCCTTTTAATGTTGTATGTTGTATGTTCTTTGTTTTAATTATTTTTTTCTGCCAACAGATTTTTTGTAATAATAACCTTTTGTTCGTTTTCCAACCATTCAACACTTGCACCGAGATGTTCGGAAATGAAACGAATAGGCGTATACGTACGGTCATTTTCTATAAATGCCGGAGAATCAAGTTTGACATTCTCGCCGTTTACAACGGCATACTCTGCACCTATGGTAATAAGGATAGTTACATCTTCATTAGTTTTAAGGTTTTTACCCTTAATTGTTACAAGTTGTTTATCGCCGTTCCATTCAACGACAGCACCCAAGCTTTCAGCAACAAACCGTGCCGGAAGCATTGTTCGGTCATTTACAATTTTCGGCGCAACATCATTTGTCTTTATTTTTCCGAAAACAGAGGCATCTTTTTTGCCGATAGTAAGAATTATTTGATTTTTAGAGTTATCTGTTTTCTTTTCCGCCCAAGCCGCATAAAGCGTCATGCTCTTTGTTACCTTTGCAGAAAAATCATACTTTGTTTTAAGCTCTTTATCAGTATACCAACCCGCAAAGTCAAAATCATCTTTGGTCGGTGTTGTAGGCTCTGTCAAAGTGCCGTTTCTTTTAACTCTTTCGCTTGATATTTTATTTCCGCCGTTTGTGTCAAACGAAACCGTATAGCGAGTTGTTCCGCCGCCTCCGCCGGAGGAACGCTTGTTCCACTTTGCATAAAGAGTTATTTCAGATGTATATCCGGCTGCTGCAAGTGTTTCAATTTTTGTAGCGAATGTATCTTCCAAATACCAGCCTGCAAAATTATATCCCGATTTGGTCGGATTGACGAGTATTGTTTCCGTGCCGTATGTATGGGTTGCAGGAGAATTTGCACCAAGAGTACCTCCGTCAAGTTCATAGTTGATGATATATTCTGCCGCTTTTGTTACTATATCATTATCTTGTTTGTCCAATGCAAGTTCAATTTGTGAAATCAAAAACTTATCCGCTGTTAAAGAAGTATTTTCATTTGCTGATGTGAAAAGTGTTTGTCCCACCGTAAAAGGTGTTCCAAATTCCAATTTAATAGGATTGTTTTCGCTAATTGTAATATCTCCATTAATGTTTATCGGAATAATATTATTTGCTTCATCAGCCAAAAATTCGATAGCATTATCTGTATTATCCGCAGTCAGCGTTTGCATAGGCTGAAAAGTCTTAATTTTACTGTTGTTTTTAAGTGATACCTTTCCCAAACTTCCTTGCATAGCACTCGTTATACTTGAATTATCAAGTGTAATGACAGGAATACCTTCTTGTTGGTCATTCAATATATCCACTTCTGCATTTTTCGTGTTTATAACATCTATTGCAAACGGCTCATATTTGAGATACAGCCCATTGATAATAAATGCTCCGATACAACTGTTTTCAGCGGTACTGATATTGTCAAATATATATTTGCTGCCAGCATATTCCGAAGCTGCAAACACATTGTTGATAAACTTTATACCCGAAAACTTAATGGAAGCCTCTTTATTTGCCGAATAAAACAGACTGTAATATTCTTCCGTACCGCCTGTAAAAGAAGCTTGATAGGTATTTTCACCATCAGTGTTTGTAAAAGTAACATTTTTGGTAATGTATGCAGGTGAATCAGTCGACATTACAACATTGCCGCATACAACTATTGTTCCGCCGTCGGCTACAAGTTGCATTGCAGTGCTAATAGAAGCAACTGCTTTGTCTGCTGAAACACCTGAATTCTTATCGCTGCCTTTTTTACTGTCGAGATAAATCGTATCAATATATGGCACTGTGTCTGTTTCGGTTTCAATATCGTTCGTTCCGTTGAGTATTACTGTTACTTTATTGTCCTTAACCGCCACATAATCATATGGGTAGCTCGAAATAGGATTGCCCATAGTGCCAACACCGTTAAATTTTGCTCCTATTTTCTTTCCGACATCCTTAAAGATAACGGTATATGTATTATTATAAATGTTTGCATCTTCCCAATTTGCTCCATTCCAAGTAATAAGATTATTAGGAAGCTCTTTTGAATCTCCAAAACCGTCAATTTCAGCAGAAAGAGTTTCACCAACCTCTGCGTTTCCGTTTATGGCTGTAACTCTGATAGCCTTGTTTGAAATGGTTTCATCAGTCGGTGTTGTCCGGCAAAGATTATATGCCACATAACCATTTGTAACTTTTCCGCTATCTACGCCAAATTTAATATAGACATACAAATTAGGTTGTCCTATGTTCATTCCACCGCAGTCAAGTGTTCCCTCGTTCTTAAATTCACCCTGAAACAATATACCGCCAACGGGACTTGATTTCTTGCTGATTTTAGCAGAAGCTCCGCTTTCCAATGTGAAGCTTCCGTTCATTATGAGATAGCGTTTTGCTTTACTATCATTCGAAGGCTTACTCTCAAAAATAACATTAGCGCCGTCCTCAACTTTGATATTCGCATTACAAACACGGCTTATCCCGTTTTCTCCCTTATCAAAATTCAATGTGAGTGTTGCACCGCTTTTTACATTGATGTCAATACTCTTTTCTATCGACGCATCAACAGATACATTGTCTGTAATATTCATTTCAGTAGTTTCTGTGTTTTCCAAGGCTAAAAGAAAATCAGCTTCGTTTATAATGTTAGTGCTTTCGGCAAATGCAACTTGTGTCAAAAGTGAAACAAGCATCGCAAAAGACAAAAGAAAGCAGAGCAAATTATTTGTTTTTTTCATAGTGTAAATATCCTCCTAAAACATATATTTGTTTCGCAATAAACTTTTCACTTGCCGAACTGCGATTATCGGCTTTTGCGCTTTCATAGGCAACACTCCTTGAATAGATTTAAGTTGAAATATTGTGCAAAACTCTATTTTCAAAAAAGAAACACAAAAAGGCACACCTTATTTACTCTTTTGAGAGATGTAAAGTGTACCTTTAATATTTCTATTATATTTTTGAAAAATGACAGACTTATACTGTATGTATGTACCGATTTTACGCCAAACAACATAGTCTGTCAAGCCCTTTCTGCAAAAAATAATACAATTTTATTATAACATAAATTTCTTGTATAGTCAACGCTTTTACAGCGTTTTCAGCGTTTTGCACTATAATTTTTGCCGATTGAAATAGAGCCGATTTCGGTAAATCGCATTTTTTCATTTTCATCTCTTGACGCGCAAAAATCACACTTTTTAATATAAACACATTACCCGTATCAAAACAAGATTTTCAACTTCTCGCACCCAAGTCTTGACTTTATGTTTTCACCTAAAACCACCGTTATATGCTCTCTTTATGCCTATTGTCTATGTTGGAAATTATGTTATTCTTTATTGCGTAATTTCTTGCCTTTGCCCGGCGTTCATCGGAATACGGGGAAGTGAATCGTATTGACAGACGTTTTTTATCAGCCTCATAAGATACTGCACCGCAAGGGCAGCCTGTTACAAGCCTTGCGCATTTCGGATTTTCTCTGCTGAATTTTGCAAGCCTGTTTTGCAATGCTTTGTTGTAGGTATAAATATTTGCCGTAGGCTCGGCTTAGTTGAATAAGATTATAGTTTCTTTCTCGTATTTTGTAAGTCTGCATTTCATTGTGTTTTTAATCTCCTTTTTTCGCTTAATTTTTTCAAGTCAAAAGCCGCCTCCGAACATTCGGAAACGGCTTTGCGTCTGTTTATATTATTTTATTGTATTTCTGTTATCTGCTTGGCTCTTGACCTTGCATTTTTAAGTAATTTTCTTGCTTGCGTGAGCAGCGCACCGTCTACCGCCGGAATATCCCAATAACAGAAGTCGCCCACGCAGTCGGTGTCGGGGTTGAAGGTCGGTTCTGCCGTTTGATATATTCTTGTGTAGGCTTGTTTTTCCGTCGTTTTGTAGTCCGTTGCTCCGATTTCGACCGCATTTATCAAGTCGGATATTAAGGCTCTGACTGTATTTTCCTTTTCGGCGTAATATTCGGGGCGTAAATACATATCTCTGCATTGCAAAATCGCATTTCGGGCAACGGCGGCTAAATCCGCATATCCGTAACCGCCTGTTTCATTTGCAAGCACGGCGACGAATACGGCGTTATTTGCCTTGCACCAAGCAGGCTGATAACCAAGTCCGTTTTGCACCTCGTCTAAAATTCCGCCTATCAGATTTTGAGCTATTGCAACGCTTTCCTCTGTTGCATTATCGGGATAGCTTTCAACAGGAATATCAGCGGCAAATGTGCTTTGTGTCATTACCGTTATAGCCGTTATTGTTATTAGAATTGTCTTGATTTTTTTCATCTCTCAACACCTCCGAAAACGATATTTTTCAGCACAAATTCCTCTGCCTGTGCTTTTGCGTTATTCATCAAGCCTACCCATTGCATTTGGTCTGTCGCTTTTAATTCTTCGGATATGTTCAAACCGTCCGCAAAAGTTTTTACAAGCCGTTCAACCTCGGCTTTTGCCGCATTGTCAACCTGTTCAAGATAATCAAGCCAAGTGCCGTCAATCATTCTTGCGGTATAAAAGCAAGGCCTGTTTTCCTTGATAAATTTTCCGTGAAGTCTGCTGTATTTGCCTATGTTGTATTTTTTGTCTGTCGGCACGGTCAAGTCGGGCAAATAATAATCTCCGACCTTTGTGTATGTGATTTTATTGTTCATTTTCAAAACCTCCGTCAAATTGCCGCTTTTCTGAATGTCGGCTCTTTTTTCGCCATATCGCCTATGCGGATAAATACGCCTTTTTGAATATCCTCCGCACGCAGAGCGTTTTTCTTCTCGTCAATTTCAGCTTTTTTCTTTGTTTTTGTGCGTTCCTCATATTCTTTTTGCTTGCCGTTTTCCTTTCGGCGCAAATAATTTCGGTGAAGTCTGTCCCTTAATTCCTCTTTTTTACGCATTTCCTCAATTTCCTCCGGTGTAGGCTCCTGCACAAAATCGGGCGGAACAAACCGACCGATAAAATTAAAATATATTTCAACCTCCTGCGTGGTGTCCGAGCTGCCTTTTCTTGCTCTTTCGTGAACAAGGATTTTTTCAATAAATTCGTTCAGTATAGCTATGGTGAGGTTATCAAAATTCTGATATTTTTTAAGCAATGCAAGAAATTTATCAGCCGACTTTTCATTTTTTGCATATCCGTCTATACTTGTTTCAAGCTCGCACATTTCCGCCTTTAATGACTTTTGCTCCTTTGCGTATTGCCCGTCAAGAGTTTCGTATCTTTCATCGGACAGCTTGTCGAGGGCGTTGTCCTCATAAATTTTGCAAGCAAGCGTTTCAAGCTCCGCAAGCCTTTGCTTGATTACCGCCAGCCTTGTGCGGCTCTTTTTAATATCCTCTTGATTTTGCTGTGACTGTGCTTCTTGTATAATCTCGGCAAACCGTTCTTTATCTTCGTTTGCGTAATTATATATTTCCTTCAGCATTTCGGATATAAGCTGCAAAACAGCCGCCTCTTTAATTCTGTGCTGTGTTTTGCAGAGCTTTCCGACAGGCACTTTTGAATATTGAGAACAGGTATATTGCGATTCACGCTTGCCGTTATTCGTTCTGTGAACATACATTTTACCTCCGCAGTCGGCGCAGAATAAAAGTCCCGTAAGTGGTGCAACCTCGCCCCAGCCGTTAGGGTATCGACGCACATTTTTTCTGATTTTCTGCACGGTGTCAAATGTCTGTTGGTCGATAATCGGCTCTTGCGTGTTTTCAAAGATTACCCATTCGCTCTCGTCAACATAATGGCTCTTTTTATCCTTGAAGCGCTTTCTTGTTTTGAAATTAACCGTATGCCCCAAATACTCATATTTTTTCAAAATCTCCGCAATGGTTGACGAACCCCAACGGTACGGATTTTCAAATACGACTTTCTGATGAAGTCCTGCATTATGCTTTTGCAGATGTACCGCAGGCATATCGACCTTTTCTTTTTGCAGAATTTGCGAAATCTGATACGGACCTTTGCCCTCAACGGTCATTCGGAAAATTCGCCGTACCACTTCGGCAGCTTCCTCGTCAACTATCCACTTGTTTTTATCCTCCGCACTTTTGAGATAGCCATAGGGCGGACAACTTGAAACGTGCTTGCCCGAATTGCCTTTTGCCTTGAATACGGATTTAATTTTCTTGCTTGTGTCCCGTGCGTACCACTCGTTCATAATGTTGCGGAACGGCGTAAAATCATCATCGCCGTTAAAGCTGTCAACCCCGTCGTTTACGGCAATAAGCCGTACTCCTTTCTGACGCAGGACTTCCATATACTGCCCGACTTTAAGATAATCTCGCCCCAAACGGCTTAAATCTTTGAGAATAATCGTATCAACATTGCCGTTCTCGACCTCTTTCATCATAGCAGTAAAACCGGGGCGGTCAAAACGAAGTCCCGACACACCGTCGTCGGTAAAATGGACTATATTGGTGTAGCCGTTCCGCTTTGCATAATCTTCAAGCAGTTTCTTTTGATTTGTGATACTGTTGCTTTCGCCTTGCAGCTCGTCATCACGGGAAAGACGCTCGTACAAAGGCGTGATTTTTGTGCTTTTCATTATGCACAACTCCTTTCTTTTTCTCGTTTTGACTTATACAGATAAATAAGTCTTTTATAGCATATAACACCGGCGGCCAGTTTGTATTTACGGTATTGCTTTACTGCAAAATGCTCTGGTTCCTTTTCCTCCAGACGGTCAAAGAGCAAATCCACGGGGCTTTTGAAATTCTCGTCGTCCTCACGGGCTTCCGACGCATTTATCATATCTAAAAGCGTGATAAAATTCTTTTCTTCCTCCGGGGCTTCGTACCAGATGTAGCCTATGTATGCCGAATACAGCAGTCTTTCGGCTTTCACCCAAAAATCCTCGCCACTTTTTTCGCCCTCACATTTGGTATTGACGATAAGAGTATTTACGAGCTTTAAGATGTCTTTTTCACTTCGGATATATGCAAAGGGGTTGTAGTGCATACTCTTTTTGAAGTTTATCGTATTGAGCGACTTTATTTTATATCCGCCCCTTAACAAGAGCTTTCCGACTTCATTCAAAACTGTACCTTTCGGAAGCGTTTCGTCAAGACAGAATGTGCATTTTATTTGCAAACATTTTATGAACAACTCACATCCTGCCTTGACGGTGGTTTTATCCGCACATGGCGGCGTTGCGAATGTCGTTTTTGATAAGACGTAGCACCTTATCGTCCATTGTTTCCTTGCTCGTCTGGCTGAAATGGATGCCCACCATGTAGGTGGTCTTTCCAATCTTTCTGACAAGGATGGGTGCGGTCTGCTCGGTGGTTGTGGGTGCTGTGTTCTTTGTTTTTGCCATTGAATACCTCCTTGAAATGGAAAAAGCCAGACAGGGTGTGAGGGTCGGCAACGAAGTCCGGCAACGGGCTTCAAAAAACCTCGAACATAGTCCTATCTGGCTCTTATACTATTTTTACTTTTTTCTTTGATTTCTCCGTTGCTTTCGTTGCCGGAGAAGAAAACTCCTTGTAAATAAAGGGGTTTTAAGGGATTAGCCCGGCAACGGGGTCGGCAACGGGATAGCAACTGGCTCGGCAACACGGTCAGTTTTTCAGAATGGAAGTTCCATCTGTCGGGCTTCTTCCTCGGTCAGTTTCCGAAAACCGTCTGGCAAATTTGAGCCTGTTGCCGATAGCTCGTTGCCGGACGGTGTGGTGCGTTCCCATCCTCGCTGTCTGCCGTACTTGGCAAAAATACGGGGATTGGAAAATGGTGTCCATCCCTCAATGCTGTTGTTCATTATCTCGTTGATTTCTCGGATTTCCCATTGCTTCGGCTCGTCAAAGGGATGGTTCAGAGCTTCTGCATAGATCAGCTTGGAGCAGACCTGTGTGCCGCCAAAGTTATCAAGGAAAGACTGTATCAGTCCTGCCTTGGTGTCCTCTGGCATGAATTGCTTTTGCAGTTCTTTCAGTTCCTTGTCCATATCCTTTGATAAGGTCAGCCTTACAGGGAAATTGTGATAGATGAACATGGCTTCTGCCCACATAAGGTCAATGAACGCTCTGGATGCAGCTTCATCTTCCAGAATGTGAACCACGGCATTTTCGGGGTGTACCATGATGGGCAGGAACCTGCGGTTGCCGCTTCGGTCAAGGGGGAGGAAGTCCATCGTATTGGAAGAACCGCCGAACACGCATTGTCGAAGTCTGTCTGCCGGATGGGTTTCATACGGCACTTTATAGGTTTCTTTCGCTCTGCTGATAAAGGACTTAATATCCTCAATGCTCTTGGCATTGGCTGTGGCAATCATTTCCGACATTTCGATTATCCAATGCCCCTGCATCTTGCGGTAAACATTGTCATCGTCAATCTTCTTCAGGTCATCGGAAAACCATTCGTCCTTGACTGCAAGCAGTCGGAAGAAAGTGGACTTTCCTGCACCTTGCCCACCAACAAGGCAGAGCATGACTTCAAATTTGCATCCGGGTTTGAACACTCTGCTGATAGCTCCCAACATGAACAGTCGCAGGCATTGATAAGTGTACTCGCTGTCCTTCGCACCGAGAAAACGGGGCAGAGCGTTGCGGATGCGTTCTGTGCCGTCCCATTCCAGACTGTTCAGATAGTCACGGATGGGGTGGTACTTATTGCAGTCAGCGACAATGGAGATGGCTTTCTGGATTTTCTTTTCGCTCGTCAAGGCGTATTTATCTTCCAGATAGAGCATCAGATAATTCAAGTCCGTATCATTCAAGGTTGCTGTCTGCTTGCTCCACCAAAGGGGCTTTACAATGTCGATACGCTCCGTGAGAATGTTGTACCTGACAGCACCTTGCAGATATGGGTCATTCTGAAATACTGTCAGACAGTTCCTTATGCTGTTCTTGATAGCTCCGCTATCGGTCAAGTCCAGACTTCCTCTGACTTCTTCCACGGTCATGGGCGGCTGGGTGTTCTGCAAATCGCTGTTCAAGTTTCATCACCTCTTTTCTTTGCTCGGCAACCAGAGCTTTCTTTTCTTCGGGAGTGCCGTACAGGAGAATATCAAGCAGATATTCGATATAGCTTTCTCTTTGCAGGGCTTCCACGAACAGGGGATGCCATTCATCCTCCGGCTGTTTCGGTGCGTACTGCTGTTTCCATGCTCGGAGAGAGTGGAAGTAATCGGTCAGCACCTTGTAGCATCGGTTTTCTTCCTTTTGGTATCTCTGTTCGGGGGTAGGTTCTCTTATCTTGGGTCTGACGGATGGCTTCTGTCTGCTGTCATAGCAGATACCAAAATCATCAGCTAACTTCATGGCGGCTTCTTTGCTCGGCAGTCCGAACAGTCGGGAAACAAAATCAACTGCATCTCCGTCCGCCTGGCAAGCGAAACAATGAAAACGCATATCCACTTTCATGCTCGGATTTTTGTCATTGTGGAATGGGCAGACTGCCATGCCGTGACGGTTGACACGGATGCCGTACATCTCTGCCGCCTGTCGGGTGGTAACATTGCCTTTTACTGCTTCAAATACGTTCATTGCATCATCCTTTCTGGAAACAAAAAAGGCACTCGACATTTTCGCAGAGAAAACGGCAAGTGCCTGTTAGAGTTCCATATTCTGTTTTTTGTGCTGCGGAGATTTCTGCTCCGGCTGTTTTTGCTTTTGCTGTTCCTGATAGAATTTGATTTGCTCGGATGGAGAGTGCTTCGGTTCGGGCTTCTTCTCAACTGCCTGTTCCGGCGTGAGGACTTTGCCGACCCAGTAGCGAATATCTTTCATCGGTTGCAATTCCTCCTTGACAGCAGCAAGCTGTCCGGCAAGGTCGGTATGGGTCGCTTTCAGCCCGTCATACTCTGTTTGCAGGGCTTCCAGATTGACATTCAAATCAACACCCTGTTTTTTAAGATAGCGGAACGCTTTATTGAAGCTGTCCAGTTCGTCCTTGTGGCTTTCTGCATAAGCTGCCTGTCGGACTTTCCAACCGATTTTCAGATACTTGTCATGGACTGCCTTGTGGGTCTGGCAGTCTGCCACGGCGTTCTGTATGCCGGTAATGACTTTCATTCGGGCAGATGCCTTTTTCATATCGGCGTTGATGGTTCTGGCTTTCTCATTCACTCCTTGCAGGGCGGTGTCCAAATCTTCCAGCGTGAAAAGCTCATGTTCTTTCAGATAGATCAGAGCTTGGGAAACGGCTTTCAAATCATCGGCTGTGCCTTTCTGCTGTCCGTATCTCGACCACTCGCGGCGTTCTGCCTTTCGCAGATTCATATAGTCACGGAGAAGTTCTGTAAGATTGGGCGAAGCATTTTTCTTTTCGGCTTCCGCTTCTGCAAAGGCTTCTTTAGTGGCTGCCATAATATCCGCAATCCAGTTTCGCAGATTTTTAATGGTACTGCGGATAGCGTTCATCATGCGGTTGGCGGCTTTAATATCCCGGTTCAGATTACCGATATTGGTTTCAATGCCCTTGCGTTCCAGAGCAGAAACAGCGGCTCCCATGTGAACAGTCGGGATAATATCAAGCCCCTGTCTTTCATAAGAACGCATATCCACACGCTCGGCACTTCCGGCAAGCTCCAGATATTTGTTCTGAACAACTTCCCATCCGTGTCTCCATTCCTCGGCGTGATACTGTTCGTTCCAGTCAACGGTATCTTCCTTATGGCTTTTCCATCTGCCGGATGGAAGTTTGATACGCTCGCCGTTCTCGTCAAGGTCATAAACCTTTCGGCTCTTGGGCATCCACTTTCCATTTTCATCAATGGCTCGCATGGTCAGCATAATGTGACAATGGGGATTGTGTCCCAGTGGGTCGGGGTCATGGATTGCAAAATCACAACACATTCCCTTTGACACAAAATGCTCCCGGCAGTATTCCTGCATCATCTGTGGGTACATTTCATACGGTACTTCTTTTGGCAGAGCAACAACGAAACGCCTTGCAAGCTGTGAGTTCCATTGCTTCTCCACTTCCTCGGCAGAGTTCCAGAGTGTCGCTCGATCTGCATATTCGGGTGGGGCGTTGGTCGGGAGCATGATTTCCGTGTAAACAATCTCATGCTGTTTTCTGCGGTGGTCTTTATGCTTTTGGTCGTACTCGGAAAACAGTTTTTCTCCGGCTTGGTAAGCTGCTCCGGCAACGGCAGAGCTGCCCTTGCTTCTCTGAACAATTCGTATGTTCAGATGGGGTACTGGCATTTTTATCAACTCCTTTCTCCCTGATTCGGGCATAGAAAAAGCAGGAGACCTTTTCAGATTTCCTGCTTGTTGTGCCGCATGAAAAGCGGCGATTATTAAATTGTAATGTGAGCAATCAATAGCTCAAACTGAAGTTTATCTTCCTGCCAATGATTTTCCAACAACATAAACTCCAACCAGCATTTCTGCAATTGACAATCCCAATAGTAAGCCTGAAATAAAATCTTTAAAATTCGAACCTCCAAATGCATATGAAAGAGCCTGTAATGCAATACCCATTACAATAAGTATAATTCCATATAACAAATTTTTTTGTTTTTCCAGCTCTTGTGTTCTTCTTAGCAAATCTAAAATTTGTTCATCATCATAAATACGAACACTTTTTTCTTCTGACATCTCACCATCCATCAGTTCTGCCACTGTAACTTCAAGTTCTTCACACAAACTTTTTATAATGGAATAGTCAGGCATACATTTGCCAGTTTCCCATTTAGAAATAGTCTTATTGGATACGCCAAGCTTCTCTGCTAATTGTTCCTGTGTTAGATTTTTCTGTTTTCTCTTTAATGCTATAAATTTTCCTGTAACTAATTGATTCATATGTATTCCTCCATTCATTTGATGATATAAAGGTACTTCTTTTATCATTAAAATAACATCCCTTGTAAGTAGAATATAGGTGGAATCTCTGTAAAATAGCCAAATATACCATAGTAAACTCAACAGAAACTTCAAAGTTTCATTTTCTTTATTTTACCACGGAGATGTGAATTTGCAATGAACATTCTAAAACTTGTTGCCCAGGAATGATTGCTTGCAATCGTTCCTGGGCGGCAAGTCCACAAAGGGGTAGCTGGCAAAGCCAGCGCAGGGGAAGTGTAGCTTCCTCTGGATGATTGGAGCAAAGGACTTTTGCGAAAATCATCAGGCTCCCTGCAAGGGGCTTTCGGCAGAACGCAATCACCATCTTTAGGTGGTGTATAATTGCGCCCTGTTTCTCAACAGGTTTTTTAGCTCCCGTTCGGTTGCTCATTTTCCTTTCGGTTCGCAATCAGCATATTCAGCTTCTTTTGAACCGCTTCGCTGTGGAAGATGAAAGTCAGAAGCTCCATCACATCATCGTCCGTCAGAATGGTCGGTTCTCTCAAAAAGGTTTCCAACATTCCGGCACGAGTACAAAGGCGGTGGGTTCTCTCGCTTCGGGTCAGTCGCTTGATTTCGCTTTCCAGTCGCTTTTCCTTGTGCTTGGCTGCGGTCAGCTTTTTCTCCGCAACATACTGTTCTCGTTTCAGCTTTTCCAACTTCTCATTGGACATCGGGTCAACTCCTTTCGCAATAATGGATAAAACAAAAGCGACCAACTTTTTACGGTTGATCGCCTTTGGCTTAGTCATTATTCAAATGAAATGTAAATAGTTAAATTATCGGGTATGTAGCTGATACTCAATCCTTTTTCGTCATTAGATAGAAGCGTACCAATAGAAACATAGTCCTGTCCCTTGATTTCTTCTGATACATCCTCAATCACGGAGAAGCCTTCTTGTTTCAACAGCTCCATATATTCGTTATAAGCACTTTCGTCTATATCTACAATGCTGATACTGCAATTCTCGTGTTCTGTATCGAGCATAGCCCACGCAACTGTACCGGACGGAACAGGAAGTCCCTCTGTGTATTCATTCACAGGCCATACACCCTCATCAAGCATCGTAATACTTTCAGATTGTGTATTGCTTGTGTTTCCTGTGCCAGTTGGTGTTGTTCCCAGGTTGGAACACGCTGTCAATGACAGCATAAGTAAAACCGCAAGTATTGAAATATATTTTTTCATAGTTACCTCCTGTTGTTGCGGACTGTTCGGATAATCTGAATGACAGCAAATGTAACAGCGATTATGCCGACCACTAAAATGACTTGTGATGCATCAAAACCGAAAGTCCCCTCAACTTGAATGTTTGTCATTGCGTCTGCTTGCCCGATAGCTCCATCTGGCACTTTATCAGATTTTGCAGTAGCATAAATTACAAAAGCAACAACAGCTACCACAAGGGAAGTAACGCTTGAAATAATCCCTTTTCGTTTCTGGGGAGCAGAATTATCAATTCCAAACTGTTCTGCTGTATTGTCAGCAAATTCTTTTGGTGTCCCCAACCTTTCGATTACCTGTTGTTCAGT
>ERZ773194.801-NODE-801-length-39142-cov-5.715967_pt1 | contig 39142 bp, 39 predicted proteins | sample MGYA00511240_ERZ773194 | MGnify/ENA primary metagenome ERZ773194 (study PRJEB29015, sample SAMEA2737774) | human gut metagenome | biome: human gut; feature: human-associated habitat; material: faeces | place: China | collected 2012 ... | reverse complement strand
AGCTGTTTATCCCCATTCAAGGCTGTCTGCTTGAAGTCGTGAGGGAGCAATACACGGACTTCTACCGAGATAAGGAACGGTGGCGTTATCTGAAAAAATTAGATACGAAGAACAGCCTGCTTTCTCTGGATGGATTTACGGACAGCGAGGGGAAGCCTTTAGACTTTATCGCTGATGAAGCGGCAGACATTGCGGAAACCGTTGTCAATGCGGTTATGGTGGACAGGCTGAAAGCCGCCCTGCCTTTGCTGTCGGATAGTGAACAGGAATTGATACAGGCTTTAAGAATGATGAGCTTGACATCACCGACTCACAGCTCCTCGCCAATATTCAGAAGCTCCAGAAGGACAATAATATCAAGGTTTCACCCTCTCTTGTAAAGGATTTAGGCAGATGCAGCCTTGATATTGAAATGGAAACTGGTACAGGTAAGACCTATGTTTACATAAAAACAATGTTCGAGCTTAACAAACGTTACGGCTGGACAAAGTTTATTGTCGTTGTTCCCTCTATCGCTATCCGTGAGGGAGTAAAGAAATCCTTTGAGATTACTTCCGACCATTTTATGGAGCATTACGGTAAGCGTGCAAGATTTTTCGTGTATAACAGTTCTAACCTTACTCAGCTTGACAACTTTTCTTCTGATGGCGGAATAAACGTGATGATTATCAATACTCAGGCGTTTGCTTCATCAATGAAAGAGGACGGAAAGAGCAAGGAAGCGAGAATTATCTACTCCAAGCGTGATGAATTCGGCTCTCGTAAGCCTATTGATGTAATCAAGGCGAACAGACCTATTATCATTCTTGACGAGCCGCAGAAAATGGGCGGTGCTGTTACGCAAAAGGCACTTAAAAACTTCAATCCTCTCTTTACGCTGAACTATTCCGCTACTCATAAGAATGAACATAATCTGATTTATGTTCTTGACGCACTTGAAGCATATAATCAGCGACTCGTAAAGAAAATCGAGGTTAAAGGCTTTGAAGTCAAGAACTTCCGAGGAACAGACAGTTATCTGTATCTTGAAGAAATCGTGCTAAGCTCCAAGAAACCGCCTATGGCGAGAATTGAGCTTGAAATCGGATATAATAAGTCCATTAACCGTGAAACAAGGCTTGTAGGCGTTGGAGATGACTTGTACTACATTTCACAGGAAATGGAGCAGTACAAAGGCTTTACAGTATCACAGATTGACCCTATCGCAAGAACGGTAACCTTTACAAACGGCGAGGTTATAAGTGTAAGCGTTGTTTCGGGCGATGTTTCCGAAAAGGATATGCGTCGTATTCAGATAAGAGAAACAATTCTTTCCCACTTTGAAAAGGAAGAAAAGCTGTTCAATATGGGTATCAAAACGCTTTCGCTTTTCTTTATTGACGAGGTTGCAAAGTACCGTTGTTATGATGAGAATGGCGATGAAGTTCTTGGAGAATATGGCGTTGTATTTGAACAGGAATACATAAATATTCTCAATGATTATCTGACACTTGAAGATACTCCTTATCAGAAATATCTCAGAGAAACTTGCAGTGATGTAACTGACATTCACAAGGGATATTTCAGTATTGACAAGAAAACAGGACGAAGCGTTGACAGTCAGCTTAAACGAGGCAGCGAGTTCTCCGATGATATTTCCGCTTATGACCTTATTCTTAAAAACAAGGAGCGTCTGCTCAGCTTTGATGAGCCTACACGCTTTATCTTCTCGCACTCTGCACTCCGTGAAGGTTGGGATAACCCTAATGTATTCCAGATTTGTACGCTTAAACATTCCGACAGCCAGACGGCAAAACGTCAGGAAGTCGGACGAGGACTTCGTCTTTGCGTTAATCAGGAAGGCAATCGTATGGACAGAGAAACTCTCGGAGATACTGTTCATAATGTCAATATGCTTACTGTAATCGCAAGTGAAAGCTACAAGGATTTTGTAAGTGATTTGCAGTCCGACATCAAGAAAGAACTTTACGACAGACCTTCTAAGGCTACTATTGAATACTTTGAGGGTAAGACGGTTATGGTTGGCGACGAGCAGATTGTAATTGACAAGACTCAGGCTAAAATCATTTATAAGTATCTTGCCAAGAATGATTATATCGATAATGACGATAATGTAACAGATGAATACAGAGCCGACCTTGCAAACGGAACTCTTGCCTCTGTTCCTGAAGAAATCAAGGACATTTGCGATGGTATGCACAAACTTGTTCAGGCTGTCTTTGATGAAAGCGTACTGAAGGATATGATTTCTGACGGACACGAAACTAAAATCAAGGACAATCCCTTGAACGACAACTTCCACAAGGCTGAATTTCAGAAATTATGGAGTTACATCAATCACAAGTACGCATACTCAGTTGAGTTTGACAGTGAGGAGCTTATTCAGAAAGCAACAGCGTATATCAATGAAAAGCTTAATGTTTCCGAACTGCAATACACAACGACAACAGGTCGTCAGAAAACTGATATGAATGAACACGAAGTCGACCGAGGTGCGTCTTTCAGTGGCGAAAAAACAAGAACTCAGGTGCTAAAGCACGCTGAGTCCAGCAAAATCAAATATGACCTTGTAGGCAAGATTGCAAAGGACGCAACTCTTACAAGAAAAACTGTTGTTGCAATTCTAAAGGGACTTAATCTTGAAAAGATTTATATGTTCAAGAACAATCCTGAAGAATTTATCTCAAAGGTTGTAAAACTGATAAACGAGCAGAAAGCTACGATGATTGTTGAGCATATTTCCTATACTGAAAGTTCCGAAGAACCGTATGACAGCACTATATTTACTGCCGAAAAGACTTCACAGAGCTTTGATAAGGCGTTCAGGGCTGAACGAGCAATTCAGGACTATGTATTTACAGATGGCACAGCAGAGCAAAGCATAGAACGGAAATTTGTTCAGAAACTTGATACTGCCGATGAAGTTTGTGTATATGCTAAACTTCCGAAGGGTTTCCATATTCCGACTCCTGTAGGAAACTATTCACCTGACTGGGCAATAGCTTTCCACGAAGGAACTGTAAAGCATATTTTCTTCATCGCCGAAACAAAAGGAACTATGGATAGCTTAAATCTTCGACCGGTAGAACAAGCAAAGATTTCTTGTGCTAAAAAATTGTTTAATGACATTTCTACAAGCAAAGTAAAATATGATGCTGTTGATAGTTATGAGTCATTGCTTAATATTGTAATGAAATAAACAAGGACGGGACGAAAAATCGTCCCGTCCTATTATTTTAAGGTTTACACCTTCCGCAAGGCTTATATCCATCAGCAATAGCTTGGTCGTAATCATTCGTAAACGCCTTGTTCGACTCTTTCATATCATCGACAGAAGAACAGCTTGCGTAATGTATCTTCTTTGAATTAGTGTTCAGAACATAAGTCGTTCCGCTATCTTCAACAGGAGAACTCTGCTCCTGCTGTGTTGTCGTTGTAGTGGTCGTAGCAGGCGGAGTATATTCTGATGGTTTTACATTGATGTATATATTTGAGCCGTCAGAAGTGAATACAATCGTTCCTTGTAAATCTGTTCGATAAACATCAATGTTTCTGTCATAAAGGCGTTTGAGAACATTATCAGTAGGGTGTCCGTAAGAATTATGTAGACCGCAACTGATTACAGCGTAACTTGGCTCAACTTTCTTCAGGAAGTTTGACGAAGATGAGCTATCAGACCCGTGATGTCCAACTTTCAGAACATCACATTTGATGTTTGTCCATATTCCATCTTCCTCTGATTTCTCTGCGTCGCCTGTGAATATGAATTTGTCATCGCCATAGGTTAGCTTAATTACAACCGAATTGTTATTCTGTTCCTCATCATCAATTACCTTTGGAGCAACAACTTCAATCAGAAGATTTGCTTCATTGTAGATTATATCTCCTGCCATTACATCGTGAACGGTTGCACCGCTTTCATCGACAGCGTTCAACATATCTTCATAGATTGTTGTGGTAGCAACGGCAGATGTCATATAAAAATTCTCGATATTGAAGCTGCCAAGAACATCAGGCAAACCGCCTATGTGGTCGCTGTGGGCGTGAGTAGCTACAACATAATCAAGCGTGTCGTAACCTTGCGTGTAGATGTAGGTTACAACTTTATCGGCTTGGTCGGTTTCTCCCGCGTCGATAAGCATAGCTTCACCATTAGGAAGCTCAATGAATGTGCTGTCCCCTTGGTCAACATCTATGAAATGTACTTTCATATCGTCGCTGAACTCTGTAATCTCTACAACAGGCTCGGCAGTTGTTGAAACAGTAGTAGTTGTGGTAGAAACAGGTGTAGTTGTTTCGGTGCTTGAAGTTGTTGTTTCTTCGATGACAGATGAAGTTTCAAAAGGAGCTGTGCTGCCTTCGGTTTCAGATACAGTAGTTGCAATACTTGTTTCAGATTTTGTTGAAGTGCTTGAAGCAGAACTCGTGCTTGTATCAAGTTCGCAACCTGAAAACGCAAGCGACGCAGAAAGCAAAAGTGCCAATAAAGACAAGGGTTTACGTTTCATAAGAATACCTCCGATGTATAGTTTATAATTTAATTATATCAAAGTCGGTGTATCATTTTCAGGACAACGGAATATATAATTTCAGCCAAAACTACTATTTCTCGTAGCTTTGGCTTTAATTTTTAAGATGAAGTTTTTGAAAAGTAAGCAAATGTAGCTCATAATGAGCAAACTGCTATAAATATTATACTATCGTCTTAAAAGTAAGTCAAGTGCTTTTCTTGTGATGCTGAATAAAACAACCAAAAGATATATAATAAAAAAGAAGATTTTTACGGAGGACAGCTTATGAGAAAAGAAGTTTCTTTCAAAAATCGTGATAGATTTATTCAGTTGGGTATTGCGATTTCATCGCTCAGGAAAGTGCGTGGAATGTCCCAAGAGAAGCTCGCAGAGAAAGCAAATATAAGTCGTTCTTTGCTCAGTGTGATAGAAGCTCCGAATGCTGCTCACAGCTTTTCTCTTGAAGTTCTATACGACATTGCAGACGCATTAGATGTAACTCCAGCAGACCTAATAAACGCTTCACTATTCTCAGATAACATCATCAATAACAAACACGATTAAAAGTAAAACGGCAGACATTGTAGTGTTTCTACATTGTCTGCCGTTCTTTTTTATTCCAGTTCTCCTGAACGCTTTCTTGAACGTTCCTGTTCCTGACTAACATCTCTGCCCAAAATCATATCAATGTTTTTCTTCGTTGTCTGTAATTCGGAGAGTTCCGATTTTTCAGAATAGTAGCTTTTGTATAGCTTGTCCTTCTCGGCTTGGAGAGATTTCTGCTCAGCACGGAGTTCCTTAATCAAAGGAGCTTTTCCGCCGTTAAATCTTCTCTTCAGATACTTTTCAGCAGCAGAATAGATAATCAAATCTGCCTCGTGTTCCTTGCGATAACGCTCCTTGAAAACAACAGTTTCAAGTTTATCTGCTATCGGCTTTGTCTTTCGATAATTGTCGATGTTGTGAATATCCTCGTCAATGGTTTTCAAGCGTTTCTCAATCTCCTTAATACGATTACGAGTGCCGTTGTAGCTCTCTCTTGTAGCTTCAGTTTTCTCCGAGAGCTTGTCATAGTCCAAAAGGTTATGCTCGGTAAGATAGTTTACAGTGTTCGCCATAGTTTTAAGATTTTGTAGTGTAGCCCAACGCTTATATGCTTCGGGATTTTTCTGACGCTCCTTCATAGCATTTTCAATATCAATGATAAGCGAAACTCTCTGTGAGCTTTCAATTTCAATTCGCTTTCCGCCTGCAATTCGATTACGGATTTGTTCTTCCGTATAATCAGCTCCGAGTGTTTTGGAACGGGTAAAGCGTTCCTGACCTTCAGCACGGAAAGAAATATATTTGCCCGATTTTATTTCGTACTTTTCTCTTTGCATAAGCAAAAGAAACTCGTCCCAATCTCTCGCCTTGATGATACAACGGTCAATATTCTGACGAAGCAAGGACTTCCAACTCTGCCCCTTCTTGTCAAGTGAATGTTCATAATAGGACTTGCCCTTTTCCTTCGGATTTTCAATAACCGATAGGTTATACTCCTTGCATAACATATCGCTTGTTCGACGAATATAGTAATAGCTGTTTGGCGTAGAGTGATATTTCTTCTTATCCTTGAAACTCACAGAATTTATTAGAATGTGATTATGGACGTGTCCTCGGTCTGTGTGGGTTGCAATAACATACTGAAAACGTCCTTTAAGGATTTTGTCAGCAAGTTCTATTCCGATTTTATGTGCTGTTTCATAGTCCACCTCGCCCGGTGCAAACGATTGTATCAGGTGCAGTGCAAGTGTTCCGTCTGTCTTTTCAGTGTTTTTCTTAACTTGATTAAATTGATAAAATGCGATTTCGGGAGAACAACCAAATCCGTCAACAAGCAATTTATCGTCGGTTTTCTTCGGGTTCATAATATAATCAAGGGCTTTGTTCAAGGTAGTTGTGATAGGATGGATTTCAGTAACTGCCATATTTCCTCCTGTTTCTGTTTTATGTCTTGCATATCGCCAGCATAAACCGTATCAGTTGCATTTATGCGTTTCGCAATTTGGTTAATATTTCGGGAAACGCCTGTAAGTTGTTCTCCGATTTTATCAAATTGCGAATAATCAACTTGTATCAAATGTCCGTCAATCGCCATTTTTCTAAGATAGGCAGACATATTGGTAATGTTCATCAAGGACATTTTGTGTTTGATGAATTCCTTTTCTTCGTCAGTAACATAGAATGTCAGCATTGTCTTTCTTATTCTATTCGCCATAAGCATACCTCCTTGCAAATGAGAATTTGTTTGCTTTGTTTAAGGCAGCATTGCCGCCATTGAAAGGGTCTGGGAATTCCCAGCAAGCGAAGTTTGTAAAATCTTGCGTGGCAAGATTTTACAAACGGGCGTGTGTCAACGGATTGATTTTTGATGAAAAATCAGGAGTGTATAGACACAGGCTATGCTTGCTGTCAACTCCTCGCACCGCAGTGCTTGAATAATTTTTTCAAAGACCGTTATCCTTTTAGAAAGGCTTTTTCAATGAAATCAGCAACATCCATTCTGTAGCACATCTTCCTCAAAATCATATTCATTTGCCTTAAGAACAGGGATTAAATGCATATAAAAACAAGCAATAGCTTGGTTAAAATAGCGATAATAGTTTGAGCTTGACATTTCAAGAACCTCAATAATTTCATCGTGGGTATATTTGAAATTGTCAAAATAGTAGCGTGACAGAATTTCGTAATAGGTTCTCCCGTTGTCGGGGTAGTCACGAACCATAACCATAGTTTTATCAAGAAGCTCTAAAAGTGTAAGGCTCTTATGGCTTCGATAAACCTCGTCATAAAAGGTATTCGTGTTCACAGTTGTTTCAAATTCCACGAACGAACCCACAAGGTCGGTCAGATGTTTTCGGCTCGTAACATACGTCATTTCGTCCAGATAGAAAATTCTATTGTTCACATTGTGAAGCACACGGCGGTAAAGTCGAAGCAGTGATTTCATCGCTTTTGCTTTGCTTTTATCACATTTCAAATCAAAGTTTCCCATATATGCACCTCCTGAGAAATATAAATATTTTGGATTTGTTATAAACCTCTTGACAAAGATTTTTTATTGTGGTACAATAAACACGAACAATCGGTACAATTACATTATAACCTGATGGCGAACGCTTGTCAATAGGTTATATGAAAATTTGTTCGTTATTAACGAACGATTTATAGGAGGTTTCATCATGGAACTGAAAGAAAGAATCGCAAAATTAAGACGCATTAAGAATTTGACTCAGGCGGAGCTTGCCGAAAAGGTTGGGGTAACTACTCGTTCCATTCAGAATTATGAGCTTGGAACCCGTGTTCCTAAAATGGATACGGTTGTGAAAATTGCAGAAGCTCTCGGTGTTGATGAGAAGGTACTTATGAGCGACGAGGATTATTTTGTAATTGAAGCACATGAGAAGTACGGCTCACGAGGAAAAAAGGACGCAGAAGAACTTGTGAAAAATGCTACTGCGTTGTTTGCAGGCGGGACAATCAGCGAGAGAGATAAGGCTCTTGTCCTTGAAGCCATTCAGGAAGCATATTTTGAAGCCAAGATTATCAATAAGAAATATACGCCAAAAAAATACAGAAAAAATGATGACAGCAATTCCGACAAAAGTGATTAACACCTATATTCAAATGTCCTGAAAGTGATACATTTACATATGTTATAATAAGGATAGGCGGATATTCGACTGAAAGGGGTGGTGAGATATGTTTATCGACCGCATTTATGATTTCACTCAAAAGACAATACGAAAAGCAAGAACAGCCGACCCATACGAACTTGCTGAACAACTTGGCATTACCGTTAAATATAAATCATTCGGCGACCTGAAAGGAACTTATTTTATTTCAAAGAGACAACCATTTATCATTCTGAATGATACCCTTGATGAAGTAATGGAGCGTGTTGTAATTGCACACGAAATCGGACATCATCTCCTACACAGACATATTGCTGTCGGCAATTTTCAGGAATTCGGATATTTCGATATGACCTCAAAGCCGGAGAAGGAAGCAAATCTTTTTGCAGCTAATTTTCTTATAACGGACGAAGATGTGATTTCATTAGCCGAGGAACAATATACAAGTGAACAAGCCGCTTGTATTCTTAAAGTTCCTCATCAGCTGATTTTGATAAAGATGGAGGATATGAATAAACGAGGTTATAACTTGAATCTCTCCTGTGTTCCGAGAGGTGATTTTCTTGGAAGATAAATACCGTGCAATACTCAACGGCTTGATGCTAAAATATCAGAATGATGACGAGGCACTTGAAATGATTTATCGTGCAGAAGCGGATATTAAGTATCTCTGCAAATGCCAAAAAGTGAATAATTATAAAGGGCAAACTCCGGAGCAATATATTAATTGCTTAGAAGCACATTTGAATTATTGGAATTAGTGTAAAATGTCCTGAAAATGACACACTTATCTGTGTTATAATATAGTAAAGAAGCCACACAACTGCATTTTCAGGAGGTATCACTATGGAGAATACATACTTCGTTACAATCACCGGACTTAATCATTATTACGGAAAGAAGCCCTTTGAAATCGGAAGAATTATCAGACTTATAAAGGAACCCGATAATGAGTATGATAAGGAAGCTATTGCTGCATTTCTGCCCTTTATAGACAAAATCGGCTATGTTGCCAACAGTACCAATACTGTTTATGATGGAACTATCAGTGCCGGACGGCTTTACGATAAAATCGAAGATTATGCTTACGGAAAAGTAATGTTTGTCACTCATTCCTCTGCAATCGTTCTTGTGCTTGACAAGGAAGATGTGGAAGAGCCTGACGAGGACGAAGATGAAGTTGAAGAAGAAACTGTTTCCGTTCCGGTTAATGATATAAAGACCGAGAAGAAAACCAAGAAGCCGAAGAATTCAAAACAGCCTATTGGCTTCAGGGCATAATAAGGAGAATTTGATGTTTAAATTATTTTTTGAGTTATTAACAGACCCGTTAGGATTACCTATTGACTGGATATATGAATATATAATATTAGGTGTCATTGGGGTAATAGCATATCTCTTTGCTTTCAATACTGTAGGCAATTTATATAATAGTGAAATGATTTACGGAAGATTTTCAGGTTCATTATTCCATTGGATAATTCGTTTGTTTGCATTTTGTTTGTTATGGGCAATTACATACGGCGTGATTTGGATTGGTAAGAGAATAATAGAAAATTGGCAGATAATTCTGATGTTTGCTATATGCATTATTGGAACAGCTATAATTTGTAGCGTAACCATTTTTGTTATGAGACTTATCAAAAGAAGAAAGACGGTGGATAATACAAATGTCTGAAAACATAAAAAACACCAATCAACGTTTAAAAATTCTATACTTATACAAGATACTCCTCGAACGTACCGACGAGGAACATTACATAACAATGCCCGAAATTATTTCTCAACTTGAACTTTATGGAATTACGGCTGCCCGTAAAGCTCTTTACGAGGATATTGAAGCTCTTAAGCTATTCGGACTTGATATTGTTTCAAGCAGAGGCGTAAATGCCGGGTATCAAGTGGTAAACCGAGATTTTGAACTGCCCGAACTCAAGCTTCTTGCCGACGCAGTTTCTTCTTCCCGTTTTCTTACGGAAAAGAAATCAGCGGAGCTTCTGAAAAAGCTGGAACAGCTCACAAGCATTTATGAGGCAAAGCAGATACAGCGACAGGTCTTTATTGCCGACCGTGTGAAAGCTATAAACGAGCGTATCTATATGAATGTTGACGCCATTCATCGTGCAATAGCTGAACGAAAGAAAATCTCTTTTAAGTATTTTGACTATGACCTGAGCAAGAAAAAATGTTATCGAAAGGGCATAAGAACTTGTTCTCCCTACGCTCTTACTTGGGACGACGAGCGTTATTATCTTGTTGCTCATTACGAAAAGTATGACAGCATTTCTAATTTCCGTGTTGACCGTATGGAGATCGTTGAAATTTTGGACGAGCCTGCACAGAAATATCCCGAAGATTTTAATTTGTCTGCATATCTGAACTCAACCTTTTCAATGTTCAGCGGTGAAGCCGAAGAGGTTAAGCTGCGTTTTGATAAGTCGCTAATAAATGCAGTAATCGACCGCTTTGGAAAAAATGTGAGCATTGCTCCCGACGGCGATGAGCACTTCACAGTAAGGGTGCAAATAAAGACAGAACGTCCAGAGCCTTTCTTCGGCTGGCTTTTTCAGTTCGGAACGATGGTAGAGATTGTTGAGCCTTGCGAGCTGAAAGAAAAATACAAGGAACATCTGAAAGCTGTTCTGGATTCAATAAAATGAACAGGTGAAAATAATGGAAGAGAATAAAACCGAATTTGTCAAACTGACTGAGAACGACATTCCTGATTGTGTTCAAATTTATTTTTCTGCATTTAAAATTTTAGAGCAAATCAGACCATTTTATAACGCTGCCAGGTATTTTGGTAAGTATATATCCGATGATGATAAATTTGCCTATGGTTTGAAATGTGATGATAAATTAGTAGGGATTATGGTGGCGATTCAGCTGCCGGCATTTTTCAGCGACTACACCATATATATTGATGTGGTAGCGATTCAGCCTGAATATCAGCACAGAGGCCTTGGTACCAAAATGATGAACTCGTTTTTTGAGTCTGTATCAGGGAAATCGGCTACATCATTAAACACATATAAAAACAGTGAGCCATATAAGTTTTATCAGCAATTCAGATTTAAGGACGATGAAATTGTTCATATGGAACGTGAATATATTGATGTAAATGAATTGATAAAGAGACTTGAAAACGAGGTTGCTAATCTGAGAGAGAAGAACAGTACACAGCCAAGTGAATAAGTGTTTTGATGAAGTGCTACAGATTAGCAGTTTACAAACAAAGGACGGTATTTTATAATGATAACAGGAATACATCATATTTCAATGAAATGCAGTAGAGGAACGCAGTATGAAGAAATCGTGAAGTTCTATCACGAGGTTCTCGGACTTAAAATTGCCCGTGTCTGGGGCGATGAGAAAGCTCCCGACGGCATAATGTTTGATACCGGTAATGGGCTTATTGAGATTTTTACGAACAAGGACGATGAAGCTGAACTCGGTATCATACGCCATTTTGCACTTGCAACGGACAATGTTGACAAGTGTGTTGCTGACGTTAAGAAAGCTGGATATGAGGTTTTTATTGAGCCAAAGGATATTTCTATCCCCTCAAATCCGCCATATAACGCAAGAATGGCTTTCTGTTTCGGTCCACTGAGCGAACAAATTGAATTCTTCCAAGTAAAGTAGCTATTACTATTCGGTGGGAGTAATTTGGGAGTAAAGTGGGAGTCTTTTGGGAGTGACATTGGAGTTTGGATATGTTACAATTAGTATGCTGGCAGATTATATGCTCTTGCATACACCTTAAAATTGAATATGGGTTTAGATAGCCTTGTCGCTTAAATGCGGCAGGGCTATTTTTTATGCCCGAAATCTGTCGGCTAATACAAGTCGGCACATCTGAGGACTCACGGATTTATCCGTGGGTCCTTTTTTGTTGCACGAAAAAGGAGCAGCCAGATGAAATTTCATTACAGCGAAGCAATCGCAAGGTATCCCTGATTTTATTTTGAACTTCGGACACACGCAATTCAAATTAAAATTTTCAGGAGGATACTTAAATGAACATTTTTATTTTCAAGGACAAGAACAATACATCAGCAGGGTACGTTCAGATTACAGAGGACGAGCTTCAGGCTTACAAGAAGAATTCCGAAGGCAAGGTTTTCCTTATCAATCTCGGTCATTCCATAATGGAAGTTGATGAAATTGCATATCACGATTTCTACAAGGAAGAAAATCGTGAGGATTACAGGAAGAAACTCGCTATCAAAAACAATGTTGTTTCTATGGAGAGCCTTATTTCTGGCGAATTTAACGAATGTAATCTTGTTGTAGATACGAGTGAACCACTTGATGAGAAGGTTATGCGTGAAATGATGATTGAAAAGCTTCCAGAAGCTATCTCTACTCTTACAGATGAAGAAAATGAGCTAATTCAGCAAATTTACTTTAATCATATTAGTGAAAGAGAGTTAGCTGGTGTTTATGGTGTTTCTCGTACTGCTATTCAGAAACGTAGAAATAAGATTTTATTGAAAATGAAAAAATTTTTTGAAAATTAAGGTTGCCACCCCCTCGTTTTTTTCCTGTATATAGTGAGGGGCAAAAAGCTACCTCGAAAGTACATTGAAAATTGAATAACAACTCTCAAGTTACGTTCCTCTTGTTGCACGAAAGTGTAAGCGACAAAAAGAGTACGCCACGATGTTAATGATACATTTCAAGGTGTCGCAGGCAACGACAAAAGCATTGGTTTTGACCGAATTCGTTAGGCACTGCACCTCAGATTATCAATATTGACGGAGCGAGAAAATACTACTTTAAAATAATAGGTAGCTCCTATTACGCCAAGACAAGCAAGAGGTATAATGATACTTCCGTTTAGACCGAAAGGTAACGGCTTCTCCATAAGAATGGGTTGAGGTGAGAGTCCTATGAAGCTGCTTTAGCGAGTGGCTGGCTTGAGTTGTTCCCTATACTGTGGCATTGTTCACAGTTGTTCCGTCAGGGGTGTCGTGGACAAGTATGACGGGTGCATAGCGATTACAGGGTTTGTAGGCTGGCACTTATGTCAGCCTACATCTTTTACATAGTAACATACTATGAATAAAATACAGAAAGGACAATCCAATATGGAAAAAGTCAAGGAAGTTTTTAGAGGACAGGTTTACTTATCAAGGCTTACCGGTAAAGGCTGTGAACAGCGTGGCAAACGCCCCGTGTTAATTTTACAGAACGATGTCGGTAACAAGTACAGTCCGACAACAATCGTCGCTCCGATTACAACGGCAATGAAGAAACGAGCGTTACCCGTTCACGTTCCCGTTTTCAGCAATCGGCTTCACAAGAACTCGATGGTGCTTTGTGAACAGGTTCAGGTAATCGACAAATCAAGGCTCGGCAAAATGCTGTGCCGCATAAGCAACAAGACACTCGCTGAAGTCGATAAGGCTCTTGCGGTAAGCGTCGGAATTAACAAAAGCTTTGGAGGTGACGAGAATGAATAACGAAATAAAAATCTTTGAAAACGAACAGTTCGGTTCAATCCGAACACTTGATGAAAACGGGAAAATCTATTTCTGCGGAATTGATGTGGCAAAGGCTCTTGGTTATTCCAGACCAAGAGATGCAATTTCAGCTCATTGCAAGGGGGCGGTAAAACGCCGCTCCCTTACAAACGGCGGTGAACAGACACTTACCTATATTACAGAAGGCGACCTTTACAGGCTCATCACACACAGTAAGTTACCGTCTGCTGAGATTTTTGAATGTTGGGTATTTGATGAAGTCCTCCCTTCAATCAGGAAATACGGAATGTATGCAACAGAGCAGACAATCGACAATGTGCTTAGCGGCACAGAGGAAGCCGAAAAGCTCTTTGTTCAGCTTAAAGAAGAAAAGCTCCGCACGAGGGAGCTTGAAAACGAGAATATGAGGCTTGCCGAAGAAAACGACTCTCTTGCAGAGGTCGTTGACTTTATCAATATGTATGATGATGAAAGCGATTTGCTGAATGTATCAGATATTGCAATCGCATATCAGATGTCAGCAATCGAGTTTAATCGCTTGCTCTGCATCCTCGGTATTCAGCATAGAGCTTATGGCACTTGGATGATTGCCCCTGAATATGAGAATTGCGGATATGTGAGGACGGACAAACGCCCGACATTCTACGGTGAAGGCTTCTTTATTCACACCCGTTGGACGCATAAGGGAGCAGCGTTCCTGTATAACCGCCTGAAAGAAAACGGCATTTTACCTGTTTTCGATTGGATAAAGCAGATAATAATAACTAACTGAAAATAAAGGAGAATTTATTTATGGAAAATGTAATGGTGATAGCAGTTATTACTCCCGATGAAGCGATGAAGGAGCTTGACAGAGATTTGGAGAAAACCTGCGAAATTATGGGTTTACTCTACCATAACTACGGTATTGAACTCAGCGACAATGAGTTTGATAAGATATTTGACATCGTAAACAGATAATTTTCTCTCATATTGGTTACCTCCTTTTTCAAACGGCAGTTCTTAAAGAGCTGCCCTTTTTACATAGCCTACCCCAAGTAGGCTCAACCTCGCACTGAGCGAAAGTCAGGAAACACTCTTGACATTTACGTTTTAAAGTGCTAAAATATAAGGAGAGATAGAAATGACTAATACAACACAAATCGAACGCAATTTTGGTATATGGGTGGCTCTGAAAGTTCTGCTCAAGCACGAACTTATCAATCAGGAAACCTTTGATAAAATTGTTAAACACGAACTCAGAGAATATATGGCATAAAGCCAAAGGAGGACATATTATGTATTATGGAACAAATCCGCTTTTTCTTGACAAAAACAGACCGAGAAAGGTCGTATTTTATGGACGAGTATCAACTGAACACGAGGCACAGCTTTCGGCACTTGAAAATCAGATGCAATGGTATGAAGATACTGCGAAGCGTTTTCCAAATTGGGAAGTCGTAGGCAGATACATAGACGAGGGTATCACAGGTACTCAGGCAAAGAAAAGACCTTCGTTTATGAGAATGATTGCCGACGCAGAAAAAGGTATGTTTGACCTTATCGTTACCCGTGAGGTATGCCGTTTCGCAAGAAATACCGTTGATACTCTCACCCATACCCGTGCATTAAAGGGGCGTGGAATTGAAGTATTCTTCGTTGATGATAATATCTGGACTATGGACGGTGACGGTGAGCTTCGTCTGACAATTATGGCTACACTCGCTCAGGAAGAAAGCCGTAAGGTATCCGAACGTGTCCGTGCAGGTCAGCGTATCAGCCGTGCCAATAAACAGCTTTACGGTAGCGGTAACATCTTAGGCTACGACAGAAAACCCGGCGAGACCTATACCATCAATCCCGAACAGGCAGAAACAGTCCGTATGATTTATGACCTTTACGAAGAAGGCTACGGAACGCTGAAAATCGCAAAGATTTTAATGGAGCGTAAACGCCTTACTGCAACAGGTACTACAAAATGGACTTGCCACAATGTAGGTCGTATCCTGCAAAACGCAACTTATAAGGGATATATCGGCTACAACAAGTCGTACAGCAATAATTACCTTGAACAGAAGCGTATTCATAATCTTGACAGAGATACCTATGAATATGTTAAGGGTGATTTTGAGCCGATTATTACCGAAAAACAATGGGACAGATGTCAGGCTATTCTCAAAGAGAAGCGTAAAACCACACTCGTTGAGAACGGCGAAGAAAAGAAAAAGAGCAACCGCACTTCCAGAGACATTTGGGTAAAGAAGTTACGCTGCTCTTGTGGTTCATCTTTCAGGAAAAACCGTTATCACAAAAACAAAGACGGTGTTGTGTCATACAACTACGTCTGCTACAATCAGGTGAATAACGGTAAGGCTTCTCAGCGTGAGAAGATGGGACTTGAAACAGACGGATACTGTAACGAACATTCCGTTACAGATTGGAAAATGGAAATGATGGCAAAATACTTCCTTAATGAAGCTTGGAAAAATCGTAAAGAGGATTTGATGATTGCCCTTGAATACATTAAGAAGTATTATACCGACGCAACACGAAACAATACTCAGCACAGCGAATTGTTCCTTGACGCTCAGATTGACAAGGCTGAAAGGAAGCTGAAAAATCTTATTGACCTTTTTACTGACGGTCAGATTAGTAAGGAAGAATTTGCTGAGTTTAAAGCAACCTATTCTGCAGACTTGCAGAAGTTCAAGGACGAAAAAGCAAGATGTGGAGAACAGCAGGAACTCTTTGAAAGCTGTATGTGTGATATGACAGCAGTTTCGCAGGCTCTCGCAGGAATGGTGGATATGAGTTCACCTGAATACACTTCCGACCTCTTTAACGAAATCGTAAATTCCATATTGGTTGAAAATAACCGCTTTATATGGAATTTCAGCTATAATAAAAACGCCAACACAGGTATGAATATCAGCGTTGACGGAACCAAGAGATGCCCTGTAATTTCGATTGACGGCGAAATTATGGGGACTCCTTCGGGAGTCCCCGATTTTTTACATATATCAGAGGATAATTCTTTGAATTTACCTGCGGAAATTCGCAATAATCCGCTGTTTGCCAAAAACTTATCCCTAATACTCCACCTGCACAGGCTGCAATCGCTGAGAAGAACGCTTAATCGAATTTTACGATTTAATATAGGAGTTTAATGCTCCGCGTGCCCATACGATATTAAAAAGCTCCGCTTTATGCGGAGCTTTTTGTTTATCAAAAATGTATTTTATTGAGCACTTTCAAAGGCTCTGCCTTTAGAATCCCATTATCAGGTTTCAGAACCGGTCACATTTACATTTTCTTGTTGAAGTAAATTCCCGTGCAGAACTGTATCACGCCCAGCGTCACCGTAACCAGATAAAGCGTAACACACACGGTCTTATTGAAATACGAGGCTGTTATTCCGCCTACCGCAAAGCACAGTATTGCAATTACTATTGCGGCGTTGGAAGCCTCCTTGACTATGGCGCTGTTGCGCTCGTCCGTGCTTTGTATGTACATTTTTCTGAGTCTTTCTTCATTTTTCAGAGCAAGAACAAATCTCACGCTCTTAAACAGCATAGCCGCTGCAAATCCGCAGAAAAAGCCTCTGTTCAGCGTGGAAATTTCCTCATCGCCATTTCCTGACAGCATTGTAACAGCAACAAAGGCTGCCGCCGCCAAAACAAAGCTGAAAAAGCAAAACCCAATCTTTCTCTTTAAGAAATTTCTGTATTTCTCCATAATATTCTCCTTATAAGTTCTCCCCGTCCTCGAAAATAAACAATTCTTCGATCGTTATGCCGAAAAACTGTGCCGCTTTGTGAGCAAGTGTCAGCGAGGCGTTATACCTGCCGTTTTCCAGCGAGATTATCGTCTGCCGCGTAACACTAAGCGCGTCTGCAAGTTCCTGCTGTGTGACCTTCCGTGCTTTTCTGAGCTCCTGTATCCTGTTTTTCAGTTCTATCACTCCCCTTCACGAGCACTGCACTTCAAAAGTAAAGTCAACTTTACAATAATAGTATAGCATGCTTTACATTACCTGTCAAGTGTACTTTACATAAATTTATATTTTAACTATAGTTCAACCCTATTTCTTGTTGCTTTCCACTTTCCTATCTGCTATAATTATTGTGAGGTGAATAACATGATAATGATCTCGATACTTGATATAGAACACAAAAAACAGCACTCCCACGCGCAGGCTCTGCTGAAAGAGTGTCTGGGGAAATGCGGAGTTGACTATGATGAAACCATGACCGCTCAGGGCGAATACGGCAAGCCCTATCTGCCCGACTACCCACATATCCACTATAATCTCTCCCACGCGAGCGGAATTGCCGCCTGCATGGTAGCCGGAAAAGAATGCGGAATCGACTGCGAGAAAATTCGTCCAACGCGCACAAATGTTATGCGCCGAGCTTTTTCCGAAACTGAAAAGGCTCTCGTGGAAAATGCTCCCGAGTCCGAGCGCGACCTGATGTTTACGCGCCTGTGGACGCTGAAAGAAGCGTATGGAAAGGCTATCGGCAAGGGCATAAACTACAGCATGAACGTAACCAATTTTTCGTTCAATGGCGGCGAAATAACAACCGCCGTCGCAGGATACAGATTCAGGCAATACATTATAAAGGGCGAATATATAGTTTCCACCTGCCTGCGCGATGTTGATATTTGATATACATAATGCCGAAAAAATTCACAATTAGCATTCATTTTTATACAAAAATCAGTTGACAGATAATATAAATTGTGGTAAAATAAACTTACTGTAAATAGCAATATCTTAATACTTTTGGGAGGAAATTTAAAATGAAGGCTATTAAAAAAGTACAGGCGGCTTTGGTAGCTACTTGCTTGTGCGCTGTTTCTTTACCTGCCTCGGGTATAAGCAGCTTCACAAATAACATTGATGCTTCGGCAGCAACAAAAGACATATCCTCGGAAATGGAATGGGGTACGCTGAGAATAGGCGGAGGCGGCTTCGTTTCAGGTATCGTAACCGGTAAGGACGTTATGTATGCCCGTACAGACGTTGGCGGCGCTTACAGATACAACTACGACACCGAAAGCTGGGAGCAGCTCTTTGACTTCATCAGCGAGGCTGACAGAGGTCTCCTCAGCGTTGATGCTATGGCGATCGACCCCACAGACGATAATACCGTTTACTTCCTCTGCGGCTGTGCTTACTTCTCGGCTGAAAAGACCGTTATCTTCAAGACAACCGACGGCGGCAAGACTTTCAAGGAGATAGACGTTACAAATCTCATCAAGGTAATGGGTAACGGTGACGGCCGTCAGTGCGGCGAGTCAATTGCTGTTGACCCCGATAACCCGAACATCGTCTACGCAGGCGGTGACGTTATGAGCAACGAAAGCTCCAAGTCTGCACTCATCAAGTCCACGGACGGCGGCGAAACATGGGAGCCTGTTATAGGTTACGATGACCTCGGTCTCTTTAAGGAAACCACTAAGTGGCCTACTTGGACAAATACTCTCGCTCGTTCCGTAACTTCTGACGAATACAACCACCAGAACGGTGTTGCCAATATCGCTATCACAGGCGGAAAGGTTTATGTCGGAACTTCCATAAAGGGCGTGGCAAACGTTCACGTTGCTGACGTTGCTGACGACAAGTACACGGTTCTCAGCAAGGATCTTCCCACAGATGTATTCCCCTCAAGAATCAATGTCGATAAGAACGGCGACCTCCTCATCACATACATTGCAGGTCTTGCATTCAACGGCGCATCAGGCGGCGGATACAAGTACAGTCCCGCTACAGGCAAGGCTACTCAGATATTCAATTCCGACACGGGTCTCGGCTCAATATGGGCTGATCCGGAAAACCCCGACCATCTTGTTGCAGGAAGCTGCGGTAAGTGGCAGGATCAGCTCTGGCAGGAATGGACTGAGGAGCAGGGTCCTGCATGGGGCGACCAGTACTACCGCTCATTTGACGGCGGCGAAACATGGCAGAACTTCACTCCCGGACACAACTCAGGCTGGGGCACTCCCCTCGTTTCAAACTATCTTCAGGACGGCGGCTATGAATGGATCCGCAACAAGGCTATCCATTGGTCGGGTACTGTAGTAACCGATCCGCGCAACCATGACAGAATGTTCATCACCTCGGGCAACGGCGTTTTCATCTGCACCAACCTCTGGAGCACAGACGCTGACGCTCTCCCGACTTACACATTCCATCCGGACGGAATCGAGGAAGTTGTTTCACTCGACTTCACTTCTACTGCTGACGGACTTGACCTCTCGGCTATCGGTGACTACGACGGATTCGTTCACAACAAGGTTGACGAGATAGGTCTCCAGTATCAGCCGAATATGGGCTCGACTTCCGCTATCGCTGTTTGCCCTCAGAACACCGATGTCTGGGCAAGAACTGCAAACGGTGACGGCAATAACACCGGTTCTGCATTCTACACACTCGACCGCGGCAAAACATGGACAGCTTTCCCACCTGCCTGCACAGGCGGCAAGCTCTCAATAACAGAGCTTGAAGATGGCAAGTACAGGATCATCAACACAAGCACAGGCGGCGCAGTTTCCTACACCGATGACTTCGGCAAGACATGGAACAAGAGTGAGGGAATCAAGGCTTCCAAGGGAGTTTATACTCTCGTTGACCCAAATGACGCAAAGACTGTTTATGCATCTGTTCTTACACATAACGACTACTGGGCTTCCGACATGACAAAGAAAGAGCCTACTCTTGAAGAATCTCACTACGCTTTTGCTGTAAGCCACGACTACGGCAAAACATTCACCGAGACGACAATCTGCAAGTATGATATGTGCGACAATGCCGGAGATCCTGCTTATCTCGGCGACGGCACGATCATCATGGCTGCCGGCTGGAACGGTTTGTACTCCATTAAGGACGACGGTAAGAGCGTTACAAAACTTGACAGCATTTCATACGCAAAGTGCGTAGGTTACGGCGCTCCCGAAAAGGAAGGCGGTCTCAATACGCTTTACATCTACGGTAAGCCTGCGGACACCGATCCCGAGGGAATCTACCGCTCAACTGACGGCGGCGAGACATGGGTATGCATAAACACCGATCACCTCTATGGCGGTACAGGAAACGGAAACTACCTCGTAGGCGACATGGACGAATTCGGCAAGGTATATATGTCAACTGTTGGCTGCGGTATCGTTTACGGTCAGCTTTCATCTGGCGAGGGTCCGACAAAGCCTACTGATACCGACATCGTTTACGGAGATGCAAATGTTGATGACAAGGTTGACCTTTCCGACGCGGTTCTCATTCTCCAGTATCTCTCAAATCCCGACAAGTACGGCCCGAACGGCTCTGACTCAAGCCACATCACAGAAACAGGTATTGATCGTGCTGACGTTCACGAAAGAGGCAACGGAGTTACTACACAGGATGCACTTTCTATCCAGAAGTATATAGTTGAACTCGTAACTGAACTTCCCGAATCTTACAAAAAATAAGAACCTATCACACTAAATGAAAAGGGTATCTGCAATCATGCAGATACCCTTTAGTTTTTGAATTCACTTTTTGCGGAGCGCTTGAGGCAGTTTGAATGGCTTTGCCCCACACCACACCTTTGAAATCACATTGTTTTTGTACAAACATTCTGTCCTACTGCTCAGTCAAGCTTATGTGAACCGATTTTCTCAACTTTCATGAGGTTAGTCGTTCCGGAAACGCCAAGCGGAACGCCTGCGGTTATCGCAACGAGGTCGCCGTCCTGAACCAGTCTGTGAGCCTCGGCCGCCTCGACCGCGGCTGAGAAAAGCTCATCAGTGGAGGTCTTTTCGGTGATAATGAACGGGATAACGCCCCAGCTCATGTTCATCTGACGGCAGACCACTTCGCTCATGGTGCAGCTTATGATTGGGCAGGCAGGTCGGTATTTTGAAATGAGACGCGCGGTCTGTCCGCCGAGCGAGACTGTGATTATTGCCCTTGCGTTGAGGTCATGTGCAGTAGTAACTGTAGCATGGGCGATAGCCTCCGCGATATTTCCGTTCGGCTCGGAACGCCTTTCGGCGAACTCACCGCGATAATCAATGTTGTCCTCGGTGGTCTTGGCGATGAGCGCCATAGTTTTTACAGCCTCAACGGGATAAGCTCCTGCGGCTGTCTCGCCTGAGAGCATTATCGCACTTGTTCCGTCATAAATCGCATTCGCAACGTCGGTTATCTCCGCACGGGTCGGGCGCGGATTTGTTATCATTGATTCGAGCATCTGGGTAGCTGTTATCACCTGCTTGCCTGCGTTATACCCCTTGTGAATTATGTCCTTCTGTATCGCAGGTATCTTCTCAAACGGTATCTCAACACCCATGTCTCCGCGTGCGACCATTATCCCGTCAGCCGCCTGCAAGATCTCGTCAATGTTGTTTACGCCGTCGATATTCTCAATTTTTGCAATAATGCGAACATTGAACCAGCCAAGGCTCTGCGTGAATTTTCTCAGGTAATTGATGTCTGCGGCTGAACGCACAAAGCTTGCGGCAATGAAGTCAAAGCCCATTTTCGCGCCGAATTCGAGGTCGTCCATATCACGCTCGCTGAGATAGGGCATTGAGAGCTGTACTCCCGGAACGTTGACGCCCTTGTTGTTGGAGAGTATCCCGCCGTGTATCACGCGGCAGGTTATCTCCGTTGCAGAAACTTTCTCCGCAAGAAGTTCGATAACGCCGTCATTGATTAGGATTCTTGTGCCTATGCTGACATCGCGTGGGAGTTTCTTGAAGCTTATTGAGCCAACCTTATTGCTGCAAAGACAGTCCTCGGTAGTGAGAGTGTATATGTCGCCGTCAAGGATCTCAACAGGCTCATCGTTCTCAAATCTGCCAAGGCGTATCTCAGGCCCCTTGGTGTCAAGGAGTGTCGCGACAGGCAGATCAAGCTCCTCTCGCAGCCTTTCGATGACGCGCAAACGCCTTTCATGGATCTCGTAGTCTCCGTGCGAGAAGTTGAAGCGCGCTACGTTCATGCCGGCAAGCATGAGTTCGCGCATGGTGTTTTCGTCATCGGTTGCAGGGCCGACAGTGCAGACAATTTTGGTTTTTCTCATAAAACGCTCCTTTTGATATAATATTAGTGCCGTTCACAGGCGGCATTTTTACAGCTTTTTGAGCTTGGCGTAGTTTGCCATTATCTTTTTCGTTCCGACCTTTTCAAAGGCAATTTCAAGCATTGAGTCATTTGCCATAGGCTTAACGGAAACTATCGTTCCCTCGCCGAAAATGTTATGCGAAACGCGCTCGCCCGCCGTATAGGTCTCGGAAGTTTTTGCGCCAACAGAGCGGCTCTTGTTTCTGGCAAGCTGCTGCTGGAGCGAAGTCGAGTGTACCTCGGTGAGTGTTTTGTCGCTTTCCCCAAGCTGTTTTCTCATTGCCGCCGCGTGGTCGTGCTTTTCGATGAGCGAGGGGTCTATCTCCCTCATGAAACGCGAGGTCACGTTGCGCTGCGTCTGTCCAAAGAGCATTCGCTGACTTGCATTCGTGAGGTAAAGCCGCTCCTTCGCACGGGTTATCGCAACGTAGGCAAGACGGCGTTCCTCCTCCATATCGGCTTCGCTGTCGAATGAGCGCGAACTCGGGAAAATTCCGTCATCAAGACCAATAACAAAAATGTTTTTGTATTCGAGTCCCTTAGCCGAGTGAACAGTCATGAGCGTTACCTTGTCGTCACTTCCGTCATCGCGGTCAGCCTCGGAGTAGAGCGCCACTTCTTCAAGGAAACCGCTGAGCGAAGGCTCGTCAGCTTCGTTCATGTACTGCACGATAGACGAACGCAGTTCCTCGACATTCTCGATCTTGGTATCGCCGTTTTCGAGCGCCTTAAGCGATTCAAGGTAACCTGTCTTTTCAAGCAGCTCGTCAAGAAATTCGTCAAGCGGCAGTTCGTCTGCCTTTTCCGTCAGATACTCGAACATCTTGTAAACACTTTTGAGGGCGTTTACCTTCTTTGAAAGCGGAGCGTACTCCTCGCAGGTGCGCAGAACCTCATACGGCGAGATCTTCAGGTCGCGGCTTATATCTTCAATAAGCGCAACAGTCGAATCTCCTATCCCGCGCTTGGGTTCATTGATTATCCTGCGGAAACGCAGCATATCGTTGGGGTTATTTATAAAGCTGAGATATGAGGTGATGTCCTTTATCTCCTTGCGGTCGTAGAAACGCATTCCGCCGTAGATACGGTACGGGATACCGCACTTTACAAACATTCTTTCGACTGCGTTTGACTGCGCATTCATGCGGTAGAGAACCGCGCTGTCGGAGTAAGTGCCGGTCTCCTTGTAAAAGTCGAGAATGGTCTGCGCAACGAAATTAGCCTCGTCGGTTTCATCTACTGCCTTGTACCAGTAGATCTTTTCGCCCTTTGCGCCCGCTGTCCAGAGCTTCTTTGACTTTCTGCCGACATTATTGCTTATAACCGAGTTTGCAGCGTCAAGGATAGTCTGCGTTGAGCGGTAATTCTGCTCAAGGCGTATCACCTTTGCACCGTCGAACTGAGCCTCAAAGCCGAGAATGTTCTCAATGTTTGCGCCGCGGAACTTGTAAATACTCTGATCGTCATCGCCGACTACACAGAGGTTGCAATGGCCGCCTGAAAGCTGTGACACAAGCTTGAACTGAACATGGTTCGTGTCCTGATATTCATCGGCCATTATGTATTTATAGCGATTTCTGTATTTTTCCAGAACCTCGGGGAACTTATCAAAAAGCTCTGTTGTTACGGTGAGGATATCATCAAAATCAAGAGCGTTCGCGGTCATCATGCGCTGCTGATAAAGGGCATAGAGTCGGGAAATAACCTTTTTGCGGTAGTCCTGCCCTGCGTCCTCGCGCATCTGCTCGGGAGTTATCATTTTGTCCTTTGCTGCACTTATCTCGCTGAGAACCATTCGCGGAGCAAACTGCTTTTCCGAGATATCTATTTCAGCCATAACGGACTTTATCATGCGCTGGCTGTCGTCCGAGTCGTAGATCGTGAAATCTCTGCCGTAACCCATTGCCTCTATCTCGCTGCGGAGTATCCTTACACAGGCGGAATGGAAAGTCGAGGCGTTGATGTTGAGCGCCTCCTCGCCAAGCATTGCCGTAAGACGCTCGCGAAGCTCGCCTGCTGCCTTGTTCGTGAATGTTATCGCGAGGATATTCCACGGTTTTACGGGATCTACTGCTACGATATCGCGCAGGGTCTCAAAGTCGTCGGTTTTTCCGTCAGCGTATTCGCGCAGAAAATCAATGTCATAATCGCTTGCGGTTCTCGTCTCGTCATAGTAAGCGTTGCCGAAATTGATGAGGTTGGCGATACGGTTTACTATAACTGTGGTTTTTCCGCTGCCTGCACCTGCGAGAACAAGCAGGGGGCCGTTCACGGTGAATACCGCTTCCTGCTGCATTTCATTCATTCTGCTGAAATATTTTCTCAGAGCTGCCTGCTTGGCTGAATTGAAAGAAGTCTTGTCCATAATAAATCTCCATTTATATTGCGTAGTGCCTGAAACTTATAGCAATATAACAAAATACTGCAACCGATCTGACGATCAGGGCCGCATATTACTGCGGTGCTGTCTTTATTGTATTTACTATAGTTTTCACATAAATATCCGTACTATTCATTATAACATATTCTAACGTATAAAGCAATATTTTTCATGCAAGCGATCACATTGGTGAAGATCTGCCTTTTGTGTGCGAAGGAAAGCCTGCTCACACCTCGCCCTTTTCAGTTGTTACCGTTATCTTTTCCCCGTTGCTCACGGCGGTGATCTTTCCGTTGAAACAGGTCGAGTATGTCGGGATATTGCTCTCAAGCAGCAGGTTCTGAACCTCTGAGTCGTACTCGCCTTTCGAGGTGCATACCACTATACACTGCGGAGATGTCCTGCTGAGAAATTCGCTCAGATTCGCTATTTCTCTGCCGTGATAGGGCAGTTTCAGCAAGGTGCATTTTCCGATATCCATTATCTCGTTCAGTCTTTCTTCTGTTGCGTCTCCGGCAAAAAGCAGGGTGTTTCCGCCGTGGACTGCCATAGTCACGAGCGAAAAATCGTTGTCGTTATCCTCGCCGTAATAGCCCTTGTCCGGAGCATCTACCATGTAGGAAACTCCGTCAAGCTCAAAGGTGATATCCTCCGTGAGCAGAGTCGGCTCGATATTCTTTGACGCGAGTGCCTTTTCATATTTCCCGACCTCATCGCTCTCCTCGGCATAGTCGGGCGCGAGAACATTCTTCACGTCAAGCTCCTTTATCACCTTTGCCGCTCCGCCAACGTGATCCTTGTCATAGTGGGTTATTATAAGGTAATCGACCGTATCAACTCCCTCCTCCGCAAGAGTGTTCACTATCTCCTTGCCGTCACCCCTTTCGCCGCAGTCTATTATGACCGTACTGTTGTCCGTGCGCAGGAGAATGCTGTCCGCCTTGCCTACGTCAAAAAATGTCACGGTGAGGAGGTTGTCAGTCTTTTGCTGCCTGTCGCTTTTTCCGCACGAATATGCCGCTGCCGCCATAATGAGCGAAACCGAAACTGCTGCTGCTTTTATGAATTTCATATGGTCTGCCTCCTTTTTGTATTATTATCCATTATATATGATAGCTTGTCAACCTTAAATTATACTTAAGGCAACACCGCACAAAGCCCGCCTGACTGCTTTGCACTGAATCTGCTTGCATATTTTCCGTCATCTTGCACAGAAATCCCTTGACATACGATAGTATGCCTGCGGAATTTCTATACAATCTGACGAAAAATCTGACAGCGCATCTTCAGCACAAGCTCTGTGCGGTATTGCCTTAAAGAGCCTACACTGCTAATGCCGATAAAATTTGCTTCTTTACTTTTTTTGCAATTTGTGGTAAAATATAATGTACTACAGTTTGAAAGGAAGATACAATGGCGGATTACATAGATTCAGATTCTCACAGAGCAGAAGTCGCGGCTCTGAACAACGAGATATACAGACTAAACAAGCGGCTCAATGACGTGCAGCAGCGTCAGCTTGAGGCTTCTGTGACCGACCCGCAGAACCCTTTTGATAATCCTACCGAATACCACGGTTACAGCGATGACTACTCGAAAACACTTCCGTGGATAAAAATGCCCGAATATAAAATACCGCTCGAACCTGCAAGGGTCGAACGAAAAAGCATTAAACGCTCGTATAACATCGGCGGCTGGTGTCTGCTGTTTCACTTCCTCGGCTCGAATATTCTGGCTTCCCTGCTCATTGTCGCGATAAAAGCTATTATTTCGTCCATAAGCGGCGGAGCTGACAGCAGCGCGATTGACTCTTACATGAGCGAATCCTCGATCCTGTCGGGAATAAACCTGATCATCTATATGCTGGCTAATGTCGGATTTGCCATGCTCGGCTTTAAGTGGTCGAAAAACAATTTCCGCTCAATAGTTCAGCCAAAGGGGTATAATTTCGCGTATGCGATTCAATACTGTATTATAGCCATGTTTATCTGGGTGGCTACTACTTACCTGTCGCTCGGGATCGAGCAGATCTTCGATAAATTCGGCTATTCTACCATTGTTTCGGATTCGAGCGATATCGGCGTTACGGGTATCGGTTATGCGGTCATGACAATTTACAGCTGCATAATCGCTCCCATTACCGAGGAAGTTTTTTACCGCGGTATGCTGCTGAAAGTGTTCTCAAAGGCGAATCAGCGCTTTGCTGTAGTCGCTACGGCACTGTTCTTCGGACTTGCTCACGGCAATATCCCGCAGTTCTGCCTTGCGTTTTTCCTCGGCATTTTCCTCGCCCACATAACTCTCAAGCACAGCTCGATAGTTCCCTCTATAATTGCCCACATTTTCGTGAACACTTTTGTAACACTTCTTTCGCTTACTGACAGTCACACCACAGCACAGTCCATTGCTACAATGATACTGCTCGCGGGCGCTATTTTAGGATTGTGCCTGCTCCTTATGTTCCGCAAGCACGACAAAGTTCCTGCAACTACTCCCGAGCAGAGCAGGAGAGGTTTCGTGATCGCGAGGACCTCCGTGCCAGTGGTCATTTCATTCTGTCTTGAGGCGGCTTACATGACTATGCTCATTTTTGCATCATAAAGTACTGCGCAACATTTTTTACTTCTGCCGCACTGCTATGTGCGGTACTGTCATATAATTATTTCTTTCAAAAGGAGCTTATATATGAATTTAAAGGATACTGTTTTCAGCCTTTCCGAGGCTTACGGCGCTTCGGGAAGCGAATCCCCTGCCGCTGAACTTGCCTGCGGAATGCTGAAGGAATACTGTCCCGATGCTGAGATCATCGGCGGCAGTGTTATCGGTACTCTCGGCGAAAAGGGGCTGCCCGAACTTCTGCTTGACGCGCATATAGATCAGGTCGGTCTCATTGTAACTTATATTACCGATGACGGCTTTATCAAGTTTTCAAATCTTGGCGGACTCGACCGCAGACTGCTTCCTGCCCAGCCGGTCGTTATTCACGGAAAGCGCGACATAAAGGGCGTTATCTGCTCTGTTCCGCCTCATCTTACAAACGGCGGCGCGGAAGTATTGCAGTTTGACGAGACTGCTGTTGACGCAGGTATGACCAAAGAGGAACTGGAGGAGATAGTTTCGCTCGGCGACAGCATTACCTTTGACGTGAAGTGCCGCGAACTGAAAGGCAGCTGTATCACTGGCGGAGCGCTCGACGACAGAAGCGGTGTTGCCGCAATTTTGTACGCGCTCGAACTCCTCAAAGACAAGAAACCCGGCTACCACGTTACCGCTGTTTTCTCCACGCAGGAGGAACTTGGCGAGCGCGGTGCAAAGATCGCGGCGGAGAGGACCCAGCCCGATATTGCTCTTGCAGTCGATGTAAGTTTCGCTCTTGCCCCCGGCGAGGACGAGCTTAAATGCGGAAAACTCGGCAAAGGCCCTATGATAGGCATTGCTCCGTCACTTTCACGTGAAGTTTCCGAAAAACTTTTGAATATCGCGAAAGACAGTGATATCCCGTATCAGACAGAGGTCATGAACGGCTCGACAGGCACGAACGCTGACCGCTACTCGGTAGGCGGCAAAAACGGTGCAAAGGCGTGCACGGTCTCTATACCGCTGAGAAATATGCACACTCCTGCCGAAGTTATCGACATTTCAGACGTTGAGCAGACGGGCAGGCTCATTGCTGAATTTATTGCGAAAGGAGAATGACCATGAAAGAGCTTTTGAAGGAACTTTGCCTCATTGACGGAGTTTCGGGCGATGAAACTGCCGTAAGAGAGGCTGTTATCGAAAAGATCAAGGACGTTTGCGATGATTACCATACAGATAATCTCGGAAGCCTTATCTGCTTTAAAAAGGGAAGAAAAACTCCCGCCAAAAAGCTTATGATATGTGCGCACATGGACGAGGTTGGCTTTATCGTTACTGCGATAAACGGCGACGGTACGCTCGCTTTTGATATGGTCGGCGGCGTTGATCCGTCTGTTACCATCGGCAGACAGGTAAGAGTGGGCAAGGAACGTATCAGCGGTGTTGTCGGCTCGACCGCAGTCCACAATCTCTCCAAGGAACAGCGCGAGAAAGCTCCGAAAATGAGCGAGATGTATATTGACATCGGTGCGGATTCAAAAGAAGATGCTGAAAAGTACGTTTCTCTCGGGGACTGCGTTTATTTCTGCTCCGAATTCGTTCAGCTCGGCGAGCGCAGGATACGCTCAAAGGCTATTGACGACCGCGCAGGCTGTGCAATGATGATACGCCTTATGCATGAGGAGCTTGAATACGACACATATTTCGTTTTCAATGTTCAGGAGGAAATAGGTCTGAGAGGCTCAAGAGTTTCTGCGACAGCCGTTGCTCCTGATTTTGCAATAGTTCTTGAATCGACCACTGCTGCCGATATTGACGGAGCTGACGGCGCTAAAAAGGTCTGCTCGCTCGGTGGCGGTCCTGTAGTCTCTTTCATGGACAGAAGCACCGTTTACGACAAGGAACTTTACCGCCTTGCCTTTGACCTTGCCAAGGAGGAGAATATCCCCTGTCAGACCAAGACACGCGTTGCGGGCGGAAATGATGCCGGCGCTATCCACATAAGCGGAACAGGTGTGCGCACTATCGCTGTTTCTGTTCCGTGCAGATACCTACACTCGCCGTCAAGCGTTATTGAAACTGCCGATCTCGAAAGCTCATACACTCTCGTTAAGGCGCTTGCAAAGAGGATCCCACAGCTATGATAAAACTTATTGAACGCGAACACGAACTTGACCGCGAACTGCTCATGAGGACGCTCTCGGGCAAGAAAATGCTTGCATATATGAGAGCATACGGCCCGAGTTACGAGTTCTGCCGCTTTTACAGGATAACTGACGAAAACGGCGAGGGATTCATGTTTATCATCAACTCAACGCTCATTATCTGCGGTGACGGTAAGCTCAGGGCAAGCGAGGAGATCAATCTCTTTGTCAGCATGAATGTCCCGTTCCGAATCGAGGGCGACCGTGAGATACTGGAAGAGATAAAACTCAGCGACCGCTATCAGGTCCTTAACCGAACTATTTTTGAACTTACGACCGATGATTCTCCGCTTGAATCTATCGAGGAACAGGTAGACTTTAACCCTAAACTTCCTGAGGTTTACAAGATACTCAGCGAGGGATTTCCGAATATCGCGGACTTTTCTCTTTGGTATACCGATACCTCGCACCGTTGCCGTCACGGAATAAGCAGAGTTTTCACTTACCGGAACTGCACGACCGCTTCGGCTATTTTCGATATCGGCAGCACTGTCCTCATCGGACAGGTCGCCACTACGCTTTCCGCGCGCGGAAGGGGCTACGCAAGAGAGTTCCTGCGCTGGCTCGCAAAATTCTTCAACGGACTCGGCAAGCGCGCATATCTGCTCGCTCTTGATGTCCGCGTAAGCTTCTACGAGGAGATAGGATTCAAGATCGCAGGGCGCGAGATCGTTCTTGAACGCGTTGACGTGGAAAAGGACAGCGCGTCAAAGGGTATGCTTGAGGAAAAGTAAGAACTTGTTCTCACAGGATCTGCCAAAAAGATGTGTGCAATATGAACAAGTTCTAAATTGCTATATACATAGAGGAGAATCAAATGAACAGCAAAATCAATGATATATATAATTTTGACGCAAAGCTCTTGGAGCTTGCCGAAAAAGCAGAGGAGAACTGTAAGGAGGCTTTTGCAAAAATCGATTCCGTGGCGGAATACTGCGGCGCAAAGGTTCTCAAGGCTTTCTCTGACAACAGAGTAAGCGAGCCGTGCTTTTACGGCTCAACAGGCTACGGCTACGGCGATATCGGCAGAGAGACTATCGACAAGGTTTTCGCGCAGGCTCTCGGAACTGAGGACGCACTTGTAAGATTTAATTTCGTTTCGGGCACTCATGCGCTCTCAGTTGCGCTTTTCGGAGTTCTCCGCACAGGCGACAAAATGGTTGCAGTTACCGGAAAGCCGTATGACACGCTTGAGGAAGTTATAGGTCTCTCTGGCGAAAAGGGTATCGGTTCGCTCATGGACTATGGTGTTGAGTACGATCAGGTCGATCTGCTGCCGGACGGTTCGCCCGACCTCGACTCTATCACAAAGGCTGTCAAGGGTGCGAAGATCGCGTACATTCAGCGTTCAAGAGGATACTCGCTCAGACGCGCCTTTACGGTCGATAATATCGAAAAGATAGTCAAGGCCGCTAAAAAGGGAAATCCCGACGTTATTATCATGGTTGACAACTGCTACGGCGAGTTCGTTGAGGAACGCGAACCTTCGTCTGTCGGCGCAGATCTGATGATAGGCTCGCTTATCAAAAATGCGGGCGGCGGAATCGCAAGAACAGGCGGCTACATCGCAGGACGCGCTGATCTCGTTGAGCTTTGCTCGTACCGTCTCACCTGCGTGGGCATGGGCAAGGAGGTCGGCTGTACTCTCGGCATGAACCGCGAAATGCTGCTGGGTCTGTTTTTTGCTCCCGATGTTGTCGCAAGTGCTATCAAGACATCAGCTTTCGCAAGTGAACTTTTTACCATGCTCGGTTATGAGTGCTCGCCGCGCAAGGACGATCCGAGGGGAGACATAATTACGGCGGTATGCCTCGGAAGTGAGGAGAAAATGTGCGCCTTCTGCCGCGGAATACAGAAAGGCGCTCCTGTTGATTCGTTCGTGACCCCCGAGCCTTGGGATATGCCCGGTTACTCCGACAAGGTCATCATGGCTGCCGGAGCGTTCACAAATGGCGCTTCTATTGAACTGTCTGCGGACGGTCCGCTCCGTGCGCCTTATGCCGTCTGGATGCAGGGAGGTATCACATACACGAGCGGCAAGCTTGGTGCTATGCTCGCCGCACAGGAAATGCTCGAAAGCAAGTGATCATACCACTATATCAGGAATTTTATCCGTTGAAACCGTACTTTGTGTACAGTTTCAACGGATTTTTTTGTGCATTCATACAAAGTCAAAAATTATTTTTTCAATATTCAACGGTTTTCGGTTGAATCACCCCCTTTTTCTGACCCCTTATGAACGGTGATGACGTTCGGAAAGGAGTCAGAAAAATGCAGGAAAACAAATCAAGGCAGGAGGCTTTCTGCGGTTGGTACGCGATGCTCGGGAATCTTACCGAGGCGGCAGAAAGGGCAGGCTTTGAAAAAGGCTCTGCGCTAAGCGAGGGACTAAAGTGCCTCAGAAGCGAAAGCTGCCGCAAAAAGATCGCGCAGTTTCGCAGGATACTCAGCGATGACAGAAATGTTGCTGCCGGTCTCAAACGGCTCGCTTTCGGGAGCTGCCGCGACGCTCTTTACCTCGTTTTCGCGGACGAACTTCCGCCAAAGCCTGTCATTGACGGTCTCGACCTTTTCAATGTCTCGGAAATCAAGCGCGACAAGGGCGGCGGCGTTGAAGTGAGATTCTTCGACAGGCTTAAGGCTCTCGAAAAGCTATACGAGCTTGAAAACGCTTTCTCCGAAAAGGACAAGGCTAAAAGCCTTTTAGCAGCTCTTACCGGAGGGGAGAGTGACGGCGATGACGATAACTAAGCTCTCAAAAAAGCAGCGTATCGCCATGAACTGGTGGAAGTCGGAACGCGGAAAAAGACTTGACGCTATCATCTGCGACGGCGCGGTGCGAAGCGGAAAGACGCTTTCAATGTCGCTCGGATTCATGCTGTGGGCTTCGGGAAACTTTAACGATTCCGCTTTTGCTTTATGCGGCAAGACCATTACTTCTCTCCGCAGAAATGTAGTCACGCCGATAGTCCCACTGTTAAAGGATTTCGGCTTCGGCATAAACGAGAGAGTCAGCGGAAATTACATTGACCTCACGTTTCTCGGACAGACTAACCGCTTTTATCTGTTCGGCGGAAAGGACGAGGGTTCTGCCTCACTGATACAGGGAATGACGCTGTCGGGAGTTTTCTTTGACGAGGCCGCTCTTATGCCGCGTTCATTCGTGGAGCAGGCTGTTGCGCGATGTTCGGTCATCGGCTCAAAAATGTGGTTCAACTGCAATCCCGATAATCCCTCGCATTGGTTCTACAATGAGTGGATCAAAAAGGCTGAAGAAAAACGCGCGCTGTATCTTCATTTTACCATGGACGATAATCCGTCTCTCACGCAGGAGCTGAAAAACCGTTACAAGCGGCTATATTCGGGTACCTTTTACGACCGCTTCGTACTCGGAAAATGGACAGCTTCTGAGGGAGTTATTTATCCCATGTTTGATGAGAAAAAGCACGTTTTCAGCGGCGATATCGACTGCGAGAGATATGTTGTCTCCTGTGATTACGGCACGGTGAATCCCTCATCGTTCGGCTTGTGGGGACTTCATGACGGTGTATGGCACCGCCTGAGAGAGTATTACTACTCCTCCAGGCGCACGGGAATACAGCGAACCGATGAGGAACACTATGCCGGACTGGAGAAACTTGTCGGCGGACTCAAAGTCGATAAGGTTATCGCTGACCCTTCGGCGGCAAGCTTTATCGAATGCATAAAGCGTCACGGAAGATTTCACGTTGTCAAGGCTGACAATGATGTTGTGACGGGAATACGCCATGTCAGTACCGCGCTCAGGCAGAATAAGCTGAGGTTTCATGAGTCCTGCACAGATATCCTGCGCGAATTTCATCTCTATCGCTGGAGCGAAAAGACGGGCATTGACGCGCCCATTAAGGAAAACGACCACGCTATGGACGATATGAGATACTTCGTTATGGACACGCTCGCTCAGCCGAAAGAGGACGGATTCTTCGCCATTTCGGTCGCAAGATAGTCCGCATCACCGCTCAGAAAGGAGGAAAAATGAAGCTTTTTAAAAAGAAAAGAAACCCTGCGGCTGAGGTTCAGATAGTGTCAGCTCAGCGCGGAGTTTCTGCTTTGCAGACTTTGCCGAATGCTGTCGAGCCGTTTGAAAAGGCACTCTACGACAGGCTCAGGTTCGCTGTTCCCGTCATTGACGCTGCCCTTACCAAGATAATTCGCCTTACCGGCGGTTTCAGGGTCGTATGCGATGACGAGGATATGCAGGCGGAACTTGACAGCTTTCTCGAAAATGTTCCCGTCGGTCTTACAGGCAGGTCTATCGGCTGCTTTGCCGATAACTTTCTCGACAGTATGCTCACCTACGGGAGCGCGGTCGGAGAGATCGCTGTGGACAGCGTAAATCAGCGCATTGCAGGACTTTGGAACGCCGATGTCTGCGCGGTCAGAGTCGGTGCGGGAACTGCTCCGTTTGAGAGAAAGTACACGCTTATCTCCCCGAACGGGAACAGCAGAACCATTCCGCACCCCGAAAGGATAGTCTATGCCGAGCTTACGGGCGGCCACTCGCTTTTGCGCGGACTTCCCTCCCTCAGCGGCATTCTCCTGCGCATATACCAATGTATAGACCAGAACTATGAACGCGCGGGAAATGTGCGCTATGCCGTGACCTACAAGCCCGATTCCGACCTCGGCGACATGATGTACACACGCGAAAGGGCACAGCAGATAGCCCGAGAATGGGCTGACGGCATGAATTCGGCAAAATACGGTCAGGTCAAGGACTTTATCGCTGTCGGTGACGTTGATATCAAGGTCATCGGCGCGGATAATCAGATCTTCGACACTAATGTTCCCGTGCGGCAGATAATGGAGCAGCTAATAGCCAAACTCTCGATCCCGCCGTTCCTGCTTGGTCTCAACTGGACGAGCACGGAGAGAATGTCCTCTCAGCAGGCGGATATCCTGACCTCGGAACTTGAATATTTCCGCAGACTGCTCTCGCCGGTGATATGCGAGATAGGAAACGCTTATCTCTGCTCGGTCGGCTCTGATGCCGTCTGCCGCGTGGAATGGGACAACATCAACCTACAGGACGAATCAGCTCTTGCAGAGGCAAGGCTGAAAAATGCTCAGGCAAGGGAGATAGAACTCCGTCTTGCCGAAAAATACAACGATCAAACGGAGGTAAATTATGTATAACGATATCAAACTTGAAAAGGGTCTTTATAATCTCAGCGGAAAGTCTTTCACGGCGGCTCTTGAGGAGCTTGACCCCACTTCGGCTTACTGCGGCACTCCTCTTGAAAAGCTCGATGCATTCGAGAGACAGCTCAAGAGATTCAACATCAGGGTCAAGGGCAGCGACTGCGACAGCGTGGAGAAGTTCTTCACCTCGACAGAATCCGCTGTGCTCTTTCCCGAATTCGTTACACGCTCTATCAGAAAGGGCTTTGACGATACCATTCTCTCGTCTGTCTGCGCGGTAAAGACCGTTGTGAACAGCGGTCAGTATCTCGGCTGTGTGCTTGACGACAGCACAGCTTACGATGTTTGCAGTCAGGGTGAAACGCTCCCCACGGCGACTGTCACAGAAAGTTCGGCTGCTACCGTTCTTGCAAAGTACGGCAGACTTATCAGCGCCTCTTACGAATCTATCCGTCAGCAGAGACTTGACGTTTTCGGCGTTATGCTCAGAAGCGTCGGTGTAAGACTTGCTGCGGCTGTTGTCAAAAAGGCTGTCGAGGTTCTCGCGGACGGTGCGGACGAGGTTTCGACAACGGAACTTACTTACGCTGATCTCGCGGAACTTTACGGCAAGTTCGAGAGCTTTGACATGACTACCGTTATCGCCTCTCCTGCGCTCGCTGCCAAGATCGCCGCTATGGATCAGCTCTCTGACAGTTCCGCGGACGCTGACGGAAGATTCATTCTCCCGTTCGGTTCGGAACTTATCAAGACTTCCGCGGCTGGTGCGGATACTATCATCGGTATTGACCGCGACTATGCTCTTGAATTCATCACAAGCACCGAACTTGTTATGGAGACCGATAAGCTCATTGACCGTCAGCTTGACCAGATGACTGCTTCGATTACCTGCGGATTCAGAAAGATCACGCCTGACGCTGTAAAGGTGCTCAAGATCACTAAGTGATTCCGGCTGAAAAACTCTTAACCTGTCTTTACAAACACCTGCTTGTAAAGACAGGTATATTTTAAGGAGGAGAAATGGAAAAGACCACACTGGAAAAAATCAACAGATTTACACGCAGAGAACTTGGCGAGGACGAGGTATACACCTTTTCTGTGATTCTCTGCGACAATGATATTGACCGCGATCTTGAGCGTTTTTCGGACGAGGCTCTTGTAACGCTTGCAGAAAAGTTTATCGGCAGGACGGGGATCTCCGACCACGACCCGAGTTCCGCCAATCAGACCGCGCGTATTTTCGACACACAGATAATGACCGACGAGAGCCGAACCACCGCTTACGGCGCTCCCTATCGCTATTTAAAGGCAGAGGCTTACATGGTGCGAACTTCGTCAAATGCCGAACTTATCAAGGAAATTGACGGCGGAATAAAAAAGGAAGTAAGCATTTCATGCAGTGCAGCCAAGCGAACCTGTTCCGTGTGCGGCTCGGAAAACGGCTCGTGCGCTCATGTAAAGGGAAAAAGCTACGGCGGAAAGGTCTGCCACACTATTCTCGGCGATATCACGGACTCATACGAGTGGAGTTTTGTTGCTGTTCCTGCGCAGATAAACGCCGGCGTTACAAAGCGATATACGGAAAACGGAAAGCTCGGCACTCCTGTAAATCCCGATGCGGAAGCTGCCAATGCCGAACTGAGACGTGATATCCGCCGTCTCGCATACTTTTGTGCAGGCAGGGCTGCCGCGGATATTGCAAGCTTATCCGCAGGGAACATGGATTCGGTTCAACTGATCGCTTTCAAGAAGTCGTTTGAGAAACAGCTTGCCGGTTCTAAGGGCGCTGAACTCCAGCTTGCGGCGGACAGCGCAGACGAAACCGCGGAAAGCGGTTTTTCCATGAAATAAGGAGGCTTACATGAACACAGAAAAGATAACTTCACTCTTTCTGCTTTTTTCAGGCGAGGAAAGCGCGGAGGAATTTGAGCCGATAATAGACCTCGCGGTAAGGCTCACGGAGAAAATGCTCAACAGCGAGGCGGACAAGTCTGACTTGAGGGTGGACTTTCTCGCAGCGGCTCTTGCAAATTACCACGTCCAACAGCTTAAATCGGCTCACGACAGAACTACAGCCGCATTTACGGGAAAAATGCTCACAAACGGTGAAAACAGCGCACTCGGGTATGCTCAAAAGCTTCTGCGCGATCATATGCAGTTGTGCAGCGATATTATCAAGCCAAAAAGCTTTATATTCGCGGGAATTTCCGCAGACGGGGAGGAAATCTGATGCTTACTGAAATAATTGACAGCGTTGTCAATGCTCTGCGCGGCAACGGTGCGGACGAAGTATACAGCGCATTTGATGCAAAGCCTGTTGAGAAAAAGAACCGCGGAATTTTCACTACGGTCGGGATAAGTGCCTTTGAAAGCACAACTCCGATCTATACCTACAATATGATCTACCTGCCTTTTAAGGCGGAGATCGAGATAAATGTGACGGCTCCTGCACAGTTTTCCGCGGAGGAGCTTTACAGTTTCTACGACAGCAGTATTCAGCCTGCTGTCCACGAACTGGAAGGTCTGAGCTGCTCGCTGAAAAAACTCACGCTCCGCTTTGACAGCAATGTTCAGCGGCTTGTGCTGTGCGTGAAGCTTTCGGCAGGCGGTGTGACCAAAATAGAAAGGAGCCGCTAATGACGGAAACCACTCAGCTTAATTCCCGAAAGCCGACATTCATGTCGATAGGACCGCTGTCACTGTACTGCGAGCACTTCAAGGCAGCCGCGGCAAGGCGATTTACCGAGGAGTCTACCGTGCAGGGCGAGGGCGTTATCACCAACGAATCGGGCCGCGCTATGGAAATGACTTTTTAGGGCAGGATATACGCCGGAGACAAGCCGCTCAACAGTCTGCTTACTATGTACAATCTCCTGCGCGGCACTATGAACACGACCGTCAATTACTGCGGTCTTGTTTTCAGTGGCTGTCACATGAAAGCCTTTTCGCTGGAGGACAGCGGACTTGACTACGTGGACGCTTCAATAACCATAATCACGGCAAATGCCGTCACACAGGAGAGTGATGAAACATGACTCCGGTAAAAATCGTGGTCAGAAATGCTGACGGTTCTTCAAGCGAGTGCAGTAAACTGCTCGTGTTCAACCTGAAAAAAGAGGCTTATCAGCGGTATTCGATACTCAGCGCGCGTATGCTTGTCGATTCGTCTGCCTTTGACAACGCCTCGGAGATAAGATTCTACATTTCCGGCAAGCTCGTTCATCACGGTCTTATTGATTCTATAAAGACCTTAGTGAACGGCGGAAAACAGATAACCACGCTTACGTCCCGCGGCTTTACCTCGCTGCTGTGTCAGAACCAGATAGAGCCGGGCATGAAAACAGGCGTTTCAATAAACAGCCTTATGGACGGATTCTATTCCCTGCCCTATGTCGAGCACGAGGATAACTCCGACACGAGCAACTACATTTTCGTTAAGAATAATTCCACAATGTGGGACGCTCTCGCGAATCTCTCCTACAAGCTATGCGGAACTTACCCGTATGTCAGGGGGACTAACACTGTGCGAATTACTCCGATGAGCACCCCCGAGAGCTACACTTACTCCGCCTCGGATCTTCTGACTATGGGAGAGGAATTTACGTTCCGACGGCTCATAAGTGATTTTCATATGGCTGATATCAACGGAGATCACGGCACTTACAGTTTAAGCGACAGTGATGTCTCGGCGCGCGGTATCGTCCGCCACAAGTACTTTGAACTTGACAGGCAGTTTTTGTATGACCCGCAGCAGGCTCTTGAGTACCGCGATAAATATGCATACCGCGGCTTTAAGCGGAGTTTCTGCTCATACAGGGGCTACAACGGCGAGGAGTTATCCGATATTGTAACATTCGGGAAAATAAAGTCCGCGAGGATCGGCTGTGTTGAGATCACCGGCAGCCAAAAGGGCGTAATTACCGAAATCAGCACCTACAACGACAAATTCACCTAATCCATATTATCAGATACCTGATTTTTACTAGGTCGTGTTGACACTAAGCCTAACAACGCATCTTTTCGGCAAAATTTCAC
>ERZ773194.786-NODE-786-length-39549-cov-4.907176_pt1 | contig 39549 bp, 39 predicted proteins | sample MGYA00511240_ERZ773194 | MGnify/ENA primary metagenome ERZ773194 (study PRJEB29015, sample SAMEA2737774) | human gut metagenome | biome: human gut; feature: human-associated habitat; material: faeces | place: China | collected 2012 ... | reverse complement strand
AAACATCACTTATCATTTCTTCACAAAACGTGCGTTTGTTTTTTGGAATTTATAAACACTGCCTTTGTGCACAAAAAATGTGGATAATGTTGATAACTCAGTGTATAACTCTATTTTTCAGCAAATTCGACATTTTTCACTGTGGATAACTCGTGCGTGAATCCACAGGAATTTATCCACACTCTGTTTATATCTCAAATCTTTTGTGCATTTTGCCAAACAGCTTTTTTTATTGTTTTTCTATTTAATTAGAATTGTCTTAATCACCGTGTAAATATTTAAAATTATCTAATTATTTCATCTTAATTCCAGAAGACTTCCGCTTCCGCAAACAATATGCAGCAAATCTATCTTATCAGCCTTCAACCTTCGATTAAGATAAACACTCCGCAGAAACGCAGTATTTTTCCTTATAACGTAAGAAGGGAGCGTTCTTACGAACACTCCCGTTTTAGTTCTCTGTTCAATTAATCTTATTCTTAAAAGTAACTTCTTGCTGCACAAGCGGTTCTGTAATCTACGCTTGATACGATGATACCGGTCTGTTCGTTACTTGCGTGAACAACCTGACCATTGCCGATGTACATAGATACGTGTCCGATCCCGCTTCCGTTATCATAGAACAACAGATCGCCCGGCTGTAAATTGCTCATATCTACTGCAGTACCGCCGCCTGACTGAGATGCAGCTGTACGTGAAATGCTGATTCCGAAGTTTGCCAGGACAGACTGTGTAAATCCGGAGCAGTCTGTTCCGTTTGTCAGGCTTGTACCACCATATACATAACGATTGCCCAAGAACTGCATTGCATAGGAGATCAAGGAAGATGCTCCTGAAGAGCTTCCACTGTCTCTATCCTGTGATCGACTGCCGCCCTTTTTGCCGGATTTTTTACTCTGACCTACTTCTTTGATCGAAACGGCACGATTCAAATTGTAAGTCATCTTAATAAAATCTTTCGATACAAATGCTCTGTCGTCATCAATAGCGATCATAACCCAATTATTCAGGTCAGCATACATTTTCTCTTTGTCAATCCCCTTTAGCTGAGACTTCTTCACATTTTTACGGATATATTCATCCAGCCAGCCTTTGGTTAATGTCTCTCTGGTAATCTTATAATCTTCATCTGCTGAAATCTGGTCAAACACGTTTGCCTTCGTTGACGGCAGATAACGTACATTTAACGTTTCAGTTGTAACCGTTGCACGCAATGTTGCTACTTTCTGAGCCTTTGCCTCCGCTTTCTCATCCGTGATCAGATAACTTGCTTTGACAAAACCTCTCACACCACCGGATACGATCTTAGCCCATCCCTTTTTGATCTTGTATACATGACAACCGGAATTATTTGTCATCTTTCCGACTATTTTAGCATTCTCACTTGGTCTTTTACGTACATTCACATAATTCTTGACCTGTACCACGCCCAAACGATCATACACAAGATTCAGCTTGATCTTCTTCGGCGCAGGTGTTGCTGTCTGTGCAGGTGTTGCTGTCACCGTCGCCTGTACTGTCGTACTCTGTGCAGGTGTTGCTGTCACCGTCGCCTGTACTGTCGTACTCTGTGCAGACTGATCGGAAGTGCCGGTCTGCTGTACAACAGCGTTAGTCTGTGCCACACCCTCAGCCTTGTCCTGCTCCGGTACCTTAGTAAGTACTTCTGACGCCTCCTCAAGTTCCATATCCTGCAGAGCATCTTCGCAATATTTATCAAAAGATACCGCTAATCCTGCCAATGGCTTTTCCGTCTGTTTACTCCAATCATTACCCGCCGAAACAACATGTCCCAGACAGATGACACCCAAGGATGCAACTGCCATTCCGATCACTACATGTAATTTATTCTTATCCATGTTATCCTCCATATTCTCATGATCCTGTCTGCAACAAACACACAGGATCCTCATTTCTCCATCGACCGCCTGCAACGCAGACGGTCGTAGAAAGTATTTCTGTTATTTATTTTGTATAATTGTTACAAATATATTACGAAGTATAACAAACTGTTAAGAAATTGTCAAATAATGATGCACACCAGTCCGCCATTTCCATCATTGACCACTTTTTGAATGGTTTCCTGCAATTTGATACGACTCTCATCTCCCAGTCGATCCACTTTCGTATCCATCCCCTCTTCAACCAATTGACGGACGGTTTTTCCAAAGATATTGGTATCCCATATACCTTTTTCATCATCTTCCCCATGCTGATCTGCAATGTAGGCAATCAAGTCATTGGCCTGTTCCTGCGTACCAACGATCGGGGCTATCTCTGTCTCGATATTGGCCTGTATCAAATGAATAGATGGGCTGACAGCTCGAAGTTTCACACCATACTTACTGCCGTGCTTGATCAGTTCCGGTTGATCGATCTCAATCTCATCTACCGATGGTGTCACAACGCCGTACCCCTTACGGTGTACTTCCTCCCATGCATTTTTCAGTTTGTCGATCTCTGCATGATTGTCAGCATATTCTCGCAGCAAATGGATCAATTGATACTCGTCATCTATCTGTGTCCCGACCAATTCACTAAGTATCTGATAATATCTTCCATCATCAAATAATGTGTCGATCCGGACTTCTCCGTTTTCCATACCGATCCGGCCAATCCGAAACCCCTTGATCGCATCACTGGTGATCGCCAGATTGGCGGCTGTCACATCACACAGTCTGCTGATCCCACCCAAAATCATACGAACTTTTTGCACCAGTTCCTGCTTCAGCCAATGATCCTGTGGCAGCATCTCTACCCATTTCGGCAAATGAAAGGCTAGTTGACGTACCGGAAAAGAAGACAGGATTTTTTCTAAAATTGCAAGAACGTCCTCCCGGCGAAGCTGGTTACAATTGACAGCCATAGCGACTGCATGATATGTCTGCTCCAGTTTTTCCACCAATGCTGCGGTCTCTGAACCATAAGGTTTTGCCGAATTTACAAGTACCACAAATGGTTTTCCTATCGCTGTCAACTCCTGGATCGTTCGTTTCTCCGGATCTTCAAATGCCTCTCTTGGCAAATCCCCAAAAGAGCCGTCAGTTGTCACAACAATGCCGATCGTTGAATGATCATGAATCACTTTTCTTGTGCCAAATTCGGCAGCCTGTGTAAAAGGCATTGGACTTTCTGACCAAGGAGTCATAACCATTCTTTCATTTTGTTCCTCGTAAAGTCCCTCTGCTCCCTTAACTATGTAACCGACGCAATCGATCAAGCGGATCTTAACTTCATTTTCTCCAAACAGTTTAACATTTGCCGCCTCTTTGGGAATAAATTTCGGCTCCGTTGTCATGATCGTTTTGCCGGCAGCCGACTGTGGGAGTTCATCTACGGCACGTTGTCTTTCGTGTTCCTGTTCCATCTCCGGCAAGACCAATAATTCCATAAAACGTTTGATAAAGGTCGATTTACCGGTTCGCACCGGTCCGCAGATCCCCAGATAAAACTCTCCTCCTGTGCGTTCAGCAAGATCTTTATATACTTGAAATTCACTCATCAGGCATTCCCCTTCCATAATATATGCCATGCTACTCTAAGGTTTCTACCACAATCTATGCACCGGCATAACAGAATATGCCACAAAAAAATAGCCGGCGCTTGCTTTTGTCACGCTATACAACAGCAATTTTCTATACCAAAAAAGACAGTGCATTCATACACTGCCTTTCATACTGTTATCCATATATGTTTATATCTTCAAAGAACCAGCCAATGCTGAAAGCTGCTGTATCTCCTTCAAAATAGTGTTCTGATTTGCCACAAAAAACAAACTTACGATGATCAGACAAACCGAAATAAGTAATCCAAAGATCGAGCATACGAGCCCGGCAATTGCCATCCCGGTACCAGCCTTTTGCTTTGCCAGTACATAACCGGATAATCCCAATCCTACAACGGCCAGGATCAATGTGATATACTGCGAGCAACAACATAACACGATCGATAAAATACCACAGATCATTCCGGCTACTGCCATTCCCGGGTTTGGCTCCTCCGGCACATAATATCCCTCCTGCGGAGCTTTCGTGTAACCATTTTCTTCCATTATGACCCCTTTCCGCATTATTTCTGCATGGCACGATACTTCGCATAGCCCTTGGAATAATGCATTTTTTCATCCTTTGTCACAAACACCGCTTCGACATTGTCCAAAGAGTCGATCAATTCCATCCCTTTCTCCAAACCTAAGCCGAAACAAGTGGTAGACAATCCATCTCCATCTACAGATGCTTTTGAAAGTATTGTCACCGCCATCAACGTATTATCCACCGGGTAACCGGTAGACGGATCCAATATATGATGATAGAATTTTCCGTTCTGCTTAAAACATCTCTCATAAATACCGGAAGATACCACAGAGAGATCCTTCACTGCTACGGTATCAATTACTGCATCCCGATCTGAAAACGGTTGTCTGACTCCGATCCGAAACGCAGTTCCATCCAGTTTATTGCCCAAACATAATATATTTCCACCCAGATCGATCAATGCTGATGTCACACCATCCTGACGCAACAGATCTTTTAAGCGGTCTGCTATATATCCTTTGGCGATCCCTCCAAATTCAATGCCGGTGCCGGGCACCGAAAACGATAATCGATCATTATGCAAACGAATATGCTCATCTCCCACATAGGTCAGCGCCTTGCGAATCTCCGCGTCCTGTGGCACAGTTGGCTGATCTGTCGAAAAATCCCATAAGCTGCTAACAGGCTCTATTCCCATCGTAAAACATCCTTTAGACAGTTTACCATATTTGAACGAATAATTCACCAGTTTTTGCAGCGTATCATTTACCTGAAAAGATATGCTTCCATCGGAACTAACATGGCAAGCAAGCTCTGTATACGCTTCCGGCAATGCCTGCTTCAGTTTCGTCTCATACTCTGTTCTCTGCTGCTTAGACAACATGATCGTTTGTCCTTTTTGCAAAGACTGACACAATTTGCCCGGAAGAAGCTCCTCATACTTCTTTGACAAAGCATTGATCCGGTACACAGTACTGGTTTCCTTCGTCCGACTGATCACATTTTCGTAGGAACTACATTCCGACACACACTTTTGCAGTGTCTTTTTCGTGCCGCCTTGATAGATCGTGATCTGATAGGTCGTATCAAACGCAAATCCTTGTATATTCTTGGTCTCATTCTGCTGCTTCCGCGGCAAATGACCACTCCCGATCAGATACACTATAACTCCGGCTATTATAAAAATAGCTAACGTAATTATCAAGCGTCTTTTATTCCAAGTCTGCATATTGCTCTGCCAATTCCTTTTCCTCTTCTGATAACTGTGCCTGCATTAACATATCCGGACGCCGCTTAGCTGTCCGAATGACCGACTCACGTCGATACCATTCCTGCAATTTCTTATGATGGCCCGACAGTAACACCTCTGGAACCGCTTCATCTCTCCATATTGCCGGTCTTGTATACTGTGGGTATTCTAACAACCCTTCCGAGAAAGATTCTGTTTCTGCCGACATATCATTGTTTAGTACACCCGGAACCAATCTGGAGATCGTATCCATCATCACTAATGCCGGAAGTTCCCCACCGGTTAATACGTAATCTCCAATGGAAACATAATCTGTAACGATCCGTTCCAACACGCGTTCGTCTATCCCTTCATAATGACCACACAGAAAGATCAGATCTTCCTCTTTGGCATACTCTTTTGCCATCTGCTGGTCAAAGACCTTCCCCTGCGGTGTCAGATAGATCACCTTCGCAGCTGCTGATCCGCCCTGCTCCCGGATCCTTGTCATAATATCCTCATAACAGCGGTATACCGGTTCTGCCTGCATAACCATTCCGGCGCCCCCGCCGTATGGATAATCGTCTACTCTGTTGTGTTTATTATCCGCAAAATCTCGAATATTGACAGCTTCCAGCGCCAAATAGCCTGCTTTTAATGCTCTGCCGGTAATGCTCTCTGACATCGCATTGGTGATCATATCCGGAAATAATGTCATTACATGATAATTCATATTTGTTTTTTACACTAATCCTTTCATAATATGTACCGTTACGATCCCAGCGGAGACATCGACGTTTTTAACACATTCCGGTATAACAGGAAGCAGTACTTCTTTCCCCTCGTGTTCGACAACGTATACAAGATTGGCTCCTGTTTCCAGGACATCTTTCAAAATGCCAAAATCTTCTCCCTCTTCCGTAACAACCTTGGCGTCTATAATGTCTGCCAGATAATATTCTCCCTCTTCCAATGGGATTGCATTTTCACGCGTGACATATAGATCGTGGCCTTTGTATTGTTCAATATCATTAATATTATCAATCCCTTTGAACTTCACGATCACGAGATTCTTAAAAAATCGTGTCGATGCAATTTCTAAGGTCTTATATTCTTTTCCGGTATCTAATAAAACTTCTTTTAATTTTTTGTAACGTGTCACATCATCTGTCGTAGGATACACTTTGACTTCCCCACGAATACCATGTGTATTAGCGATTACGCCAACGCGAAACATATCTTCCATTTTTATCCTCCAATAAAAAAGCAAAGCCAGCATTTTGCTTTGCAAGAATTGCTAAAGCAATTCTTGGTGGCATAGCACCACATTGTGAGCAGTTTCCTATAAAGAAATAAACGCCCATAGCATAAGCTACAGGCGTAAACAGTCAGTTTACTGACCAATTTCCACGATAACCTTTTTGTCTGTCTTAGAAGCGGCAGCCTTGACAACAGCGCGGATTGCCTTAGCAATACGGCCCTGCTTTCCAATAACTTTGCCCATATCTTCTTGAGCTACTTTGAGCTCTAACAGAATCTCGTTATCTTTCTCAGTCTCCTGAACGGTGACCTCTTCAGGGTGGTCAACAAGGGACTGTGCAAGAACCTCTACCAATTCTCTCATACCTGAAACCTCCCCGTGTACAAGAATTACTCTGTGATTCCAGCCTGCTTCAAAAGCTTGCCTACTGTCTCAGTTGGCTTAGCACCATTTGCTAACCACTTCTTTGCTGCTTCCTCATCAAATTTGAATACACTAGGGTCCTGATTAGGATCGTAAGTACCAATCTCCTCGATGAACTTTCCATCTCTTGGAGAACGGGAATCAGCTACAACTACTCTATAGAAAGGTGCTTTCTTCTTACCCATTCTTCTTAATCTGATCTTTACTGCCACGATTTTCACCTCCTTAAATCTGCGTTTATATCGTTAAAAGCCAAATGGCAACTTTGGCATGCCTCCACGACGACGTTTGCCTTTACCGCCCATCATACCGGACATCTGCTTCATCATCTTTTTGGATTGCTCAAACTGCTTGATCAGCTTATTAACTTCTGAAATATCAACTCCTGCGCCTTTCGCAATACGACGTTTGCGTGACGGATTGATGATAGCGGGATTACCACGCTCTTCGCGAGTCATTGAATATATGATCGCCTCTGTGCTCTTAAACACATCATCATCTATATTCAGATCAGCCGGAAGCCCCATACCGGGCAGCATACTCAAAATACTTTGAATACCACCCATCTTCTTCATCTGGGCTAACTGATCCAGGAAATCATTGAAATCAAATTCCGCTTTACGGAATTTTTTCTCCATCTCTTTGGCTTTATCCTGATCGATCTCAGCCTCTGCCTTCTCGATCAAGGTTAGCACATCACCCATTCCCAATATACGCGATGCCATACGATCCGGATGAAACTGTTCCAGATCCGAAAGCTTCTCGCCCATACCAACAAATAGGATCGGACACCCGGTAACTGCCTTGATAGAAAGTGCAGCACCACCTCGCGTGTCACCATCTAACTTCGTCAGGATCACACCATCAATACCGATCTTTTCATTAAACGTAGATGCTACATTTACCGCATCCTGACCGGTCATCGCATCAACGACCAGAATCTTCTGATCCACGGCAACACCCGCTTGAATCTCCTGCAGCTCAGCCATCATATCTTCATCCACATGAAGTCGACCCGCTGTATCCAAGATCACCACATTCAATCCATTCTTAGATGCATGCTCCATCGCTGCTTTCGCAATATCAACCGGTTTATGATTTGTCCCCATGGCAAAAACTTCCACATCCTGTTTCTCACCATTGATCTTTAACTGGTCGATTGCTGCCGGACGATACACATCACATGCTACAAGCAAAGGCTTTCTGCCTTTTTTCTTAAGCTTTCCGGCTATCTTCGCCGTTGTTGTCGTCTTACCGGCACCTTGCAGACCACACATCAGCAGTACTGTTATTTCATTGGAGGGCCGGAGTGCGATCTCTGTCGTCTCGCTTCCCATCAATGCGACAAGCTCCTCATTTACCAGCTTCACGACCATCTGTCCCGGTGTCAAGCTGTTTAGAACATCTTGTCCAACTGCGCGTTCCTGCACTTTTTTCACAAAGTTCTTAACAACCTTGAAGTTTACATCAGCTTCTAACAAAGCCATCTTGACTTCCTTAAGTGCTGCCTTTACATCCTCCTCGGTCAAACGACCTTTGCTTCGAAGGTTTTTAAAAACATTTTGTAATTTTTCTGTCAAATCGAATGCCATAAATAACCTCCTCTTTGTCAAACACAAGTCATAGTATAACGAACCAGAAAAACTTTGTCAAGCATTTTTCTTGACAAAGTTTTTCTAAAGTTAAAATCTATTATCATTGTCCGGCGACACAAATACTGCTATTATCGATACGTATAATAGTACTTTCCGGTTGACTTCGGATAAGAGGCATTACGCAGATCCTGTGTTTTTTTAATTTTCAGCTTGGATTTCTTGATCTTAAAGGTATATGCCTTAGATTTACCGGATTTCAAATTGATCGTTAATTTCTTAGCTGAATATACGCCAATTTTCTTCCCTTTGCCGTTTTTTACCGTAATCTTAAAATTCTTCAAATATTTTGCCTTGTAACCACGGTTATTTAACATTCTGGCTTTTAAGACAAGGTTGCCTTTCTTGTCATAAGACATCTTATATACATTCACGCCAAAACTTCCTGCCGGCAATGCACTCACAGCAACTTTCCGTACCGTATATACATTATCTTTTACAATTACCTTGCAAGGAATCGTAAAACCGGTAGACGTCTTTACCGTGATCGTCGCTGTACCTTTCTTCTTAGCTGTCACCTTACCCTTGCTGTTCACTGCTGCAACCTTTGCGTTGCTGGACTTATAAGTAATCCTGGCACCACCTGCATTTAAGATCTTTATTTGATCCTTAAATCCCTTTGTGATCGTCAACGTCTTAGAGTCAATGGATGGAGCCAACTTCGGCGTCGGTGTCGGCGTAGATGTCAGATCAGGCTGTCCAAGAACTGCATAAGCCAGCTGATCAACGTCAAAAGTTACAGAAATGGTATATGTTCCCTGCGGCACATTCACTGCAAATGCAAATGCAGGATAACTTCCTGTTGAACTCCACTGGGAATCTGACTCCAAAAAAGTCTTTGGTCCATATACTGTCTCTCCCGCACTATTACGGAATGAATATGTTACATTACATTGCGTTGCTACAGCAATTGCAAACTGAGCCACGCCACTGCTCTGCATCGTAAATGTTGCCTCGATTGGCACTCCTGCCGTAGCTGCTCCGGATGCCTCTAACATATAGCTCTCATCGGTTGCCGCCGAAACGTCTTTCGTACTAAATGGTACCATCCCTACAATAAGTGCTAATGCTAACAGTATTGCTAATACTCTTGATGTTTTTTTCATACTTCACCCTCCTATTCTTTTAAAACAATCATTTTCATACGCTTCATATCTGCCTGATATTCTAAAGCAGATACAAACTTAAAGGCTGACAGAATCCTACTGCCAAACTGCTTTGTAATAACTATACTAAAATATGTCAGCTAATGCAACCGTATCCTCACAATAACTAAAATCTATATCCCGGGCTCTAATATAATCCCAGCCAGATATATGTGATCCCTATTCTGATGTGATCTCCTCTAACAGCGTGAACAACGTCTTCCATTGCTCCTCATCACCGGATAAACCTTTGGCTTCCAATTCTTTCTGTACCTGTTTTACCTGTGCCTTATGACGTTGAAAACGTGCCACAAGGCCAAGTTTCTGCTCATATTCCCGTAATTGCTTCGAAGCACGCTTGATCGCATCGTATACGCCCTGTCTTGAAATCCCCTCTTCCTCCGCTATCTCTGTGTAACCATAGTCATCCAAGATGCACGCTTCAAACATTCTTTGCTGATTTTCTTTCAACAAGGCACCATAAAAGTCATACAGCATAGATAATTCAACTCTCTCTTCTATCGCATTACTTTCCATTGTGTCCATCCTCCATTTTCAACCGCATCCCCACGGAATATTATTTGATATTCTCGATCTTCAGGAATAAAAAGTCCTGTATAGAGAAAATGCTTGAGACAATTTCTATCCTACACAGATAGAAATCACCTCAAGCGCAACTTTAATCTTTTAAATCAATTATACCGGATAAGCCTTTGTCTCTGTGTCTGCAGCACTTGCATCTACTTTATTCTGCTGTGCCTCACGGTATTTGAAGAACTCAGTAGCAACCTGTGGGAACAATGCATAAGACAACACATCTTCATCCTGCTGCTTGTACTGTGCCATTTCCTTCTCAATATCTGCAAGCTGTGGCTTGATCAGATCTGCCGGACGGCATGTGATCGGCTTCTCATCGCCAATACATTTCTTCTGTACTTCCGGATTAAACGGCTTAACTGTTTGGCCAAACTGACCGGACAGAAGCTTTTTAGACTCTTTGGTTACCATCTTATAACGCTCACCGGATACTACGTTAAGCACTGCCTGTGTACCAACGATCTGTGAAGAAGGTGTAACCAAAGGAGGCTCACCAAAATCTTTACGTACTCTTGGCACTTCCTCTAATACCTGCTCATATTTATCTTCCTGTCCCATCTCTTTCAACTGGGATACCAAGTTACTAAGCATTCCACCAGGAACCTGATAACGAAGTGTCTGAATATTAACGCCAAGTACTTTTGTATTCATCAAACCACTCTTCAATGCATCTTCACGCATTGGACGGAAGTAATCAGCAATCTCAGCAAGTTTTGCCTGATCCAGACCGGTATCATACTCAGTACCCTTGAATGCCTCAACCATAACCTCGGTTGCCGGCTGACTGGTTCCCATAGAGAATGGGCTGATCGCCGTATCTATGATGTCACAGCCTGCCTCTACTGCCTTCATATAAGTCATAGAAGCCACACCGGAAGTATAATGTGTATGCAGGTCGATCGGAATCTCTACAGACTCTTTCAATGCCTGTACAAGCTCTGTAGCCTTTGCAGGAACAAGCAGACCAGCCATATCTTTGATACAAAGTGACTTTGCACCCATATCCTCGATACGTTTAGCCATGTCTTTCCAGTAATCTAATGTATATGCATCACCCAATGTATAAGACAATGCGATCTGCGCATGACCATTCTCTTTGTTAGCAGCCTTTACCGCTGTCTCCAAGTTGCGAAGGTCATTCAAGCAGTCAAAAATACGGATAATATCAATACCGTTTGCGATAGATTTCTGTACAAAATACTCTACCACATCATCTGCATAATGATTGTAACCAAGAATATTCTGTCCACGGAATAACATCTGAAGCTTTGTATTCTTAAAGCCGTCTCTTAACTTACGAAGTCTCTCCCATGGATCCTCTTTCAAAAAGCGAAGGGATGCATCAAATGTAGCTCCTCCCCAGCACTCTACTGCATGGTATCCAATCTTATCCATTTTATCAACAATCGGAAGCATCTGCTCTGTTGTCATACGAGTAGCAATCAGAGACTGATGCGCATCACGAAGTACGGTCTCCGTAATCTTCAATGGTTTCTTCTCTGCCATAGTTCTCCTCTTTTCTGCGCTGGAAGATGTATACAGCCAGCCAAAGGGCTGTATATGATCTTCTCGCGACTAATTATATGTTTCTAGTGTTAAATTCCAAAGATCGCCATAAATACACCGGCGGCAACTGCCGTACCGATAACTCCGGCAACGTTAGGTCCCATTGCATGCATAAGCAGGAAGTTGGTTGGATCCGCTTCAGCACCGACCTTCTGCGATACACGCGCTGCCATCGGCACAGCAGATACACCTGCAGAACCGATCAATGGGTTTACCTTGCCCTTTGTAACCAGGCACATCAACTTACCGAACAATACACCTGCTGCAGTACCTACTGCAAATGCGATCAAACCAAGAGCAACAATCTTTAAGGTTGTAACTTTTAAGAATGCCTCTGCACTGGTAGATGCGCCTACCGATGTACCAAGAAGAATAACAACGATGTACATCAATGCGTTGCTTGCAGTCTCTGTCAACTGCTTTACAACACCGGACTCTTTGAAAAGGTTACCGAGCATCAGCATACCAACCAGTGGTGCTGTCGTTGGAAGCAGCAAACATACAATGATCGTAACGATGATCGGGAACAGGATTCTCTCCAATTTAGATACCGGACGAAGCTGTTCCATCTTGATCTTACGCTCTTTTTCCGTAGTAAATAACTTCATGATCGGTGGCTGGATAATTGGCACCAAAGACATGTAAGAATATGCAGCAACCGCGATCGGTCCCATATATTCTGTCTGTTTCAATTTACCGCAAAGGAAAATAGATGTCGGGCCATCGGCACCACCAATGATAGAGATTGCAGCCGCAGCTTTATCAGAAAAGCCAAACCAGATTGCAATCAGGTAAGCGGAGAAAATACCAAACTGAGCTGCTGCACCAAGCAGGAAACTCATCGGATTTGCGATCAGCGGACCAAAATCGGTCATCGCTCCTACTCCCAAGAAGATCAGGGAAGGTAAGATACTCCACTCATCCAAAATGTAAAAATAATGTAACAAACCGCCAACACCGTTTGAAGTATCCTCTGGATTCGCCATGATATCCGGATAAATATTAACCAGGATCATACCAAACGCAATAGGAACTAACAGCAATGGCTCATATTCTTTTTTAATCGCCAAATAGAGAAACAAGCAGCCGACTAAGATCATAAGATAATTGCCAAGCGTTAAGTTGGCAAACGCAGTCTGACCTACTAAGTTCTCTAACGTGTTAATTACGTAATCCAATGTTAGATCCCTCCTAGTTTAATGTTGCAAGTACAACTCCTGCTTCTACAGAATCACCCGCAGCTACATCAATGCTGGCAACAGTTCCATCTTCCGGTGCTACCACCTCGTTCTCCATCTTCATAGCTTCAAGGATCATTAGAACCTCGCCTTTTTTCACTGCCTGACCTACGCTGGTCTTTACAGAAAGGATCTTACCAGGCATCGGGGAATTCACCTTGACAGAACCCTGTCCTGCTGCTGCCTTTGGTGCTGCTTTCGGAGCTGCAGCTTTTGGTGCTGCTGCCTTTGGTGCGCTTGTTGCTGCACCTGCTGCACCCTCTTCCACTGTTACATCATAAACGTTACCATTCACAGTAATTGTATAATTTTTCATCGATTTGTCCTCCAATTATTTTTGTGTTAGCGACGAATGATAGAACGAACTACCAATCCATCTGCGCTTGCATTTTCACTTGCTGCAATGGCTGCAGTGATCACAGCAACCAGTTCCAGATCATCAACGAGGTTCTCCTCTACCGGCTGCGGTGCTGTTTCTACTGAAGCGAGCTGAGCCTTTGCCTTATCAACCTGCTTAGCATTCTTGCGGTTCTGAGCCCAGCCGATCACCTTGAAGCAGGCAATGATCAGGGATATAAAGATCAATACGCAAAATACGATTGCCATACTAAGGATCGTATTTATGCCGGCCTTGACCATCTTTGCTCCCATTGTCTTATATTCATCAATCTTTTCTTCGGTCTTATTACCGTCTTTGTCATAAGATACCGAATAGATGAATGTCTTACCTTTTGTTGTGCGGATGGTCTCATTGACTGTTGCGGAAGTAGAACTTACCGTAAAGTCTGTAGAGATCTTTTTATCCATCTCGTCACCAAACTTCTTTTTCTGCTTAACAGCCTCTTTGTACTCTTTGATCTGTTCTTGGGCTGTCTTGCGCTGCTCTAAATAGGAATTCCATTCGTCTTCGCTGAGACTGTCTTTCATTCCATCATAATACTCAATTGCGGATTCTAACTGCTCTACCTGACCTTTGTGGTCTGTTGTAAACCACTTCTGCAGATATTTATCTGTTTGCTTTTCCAACTTCTTTTCGTTGAAATTTTTGTTCTGTTTCGTCAAGCTGACGTTACAGCCTGCTACCAGCAAAGCACAGGTGAGAATGCAGAGAATCAAAGACACTTTCTTCTTCATATTGCCTCTCCTTACTTAGATGGTTCCATGTTTCTTGCCGATCGGATACTCACATTTGTTATAAAGCATCTCAAAAGCATACAATAGCTGCTTTCTGGCACTTGCCGGCTCAATGACAGAATCAACATAACCTCTGGCTGCTGCTGCCTCTGTTCCGGACTGAGCTGCGAACTGGGCTGCCTTCTCTGCAAGATCCGCATCCTTATCATCTGCATACATGATCTTTGCTGCAACATTCGCGTCCATCATACCGACCTTTGCTCCATTTAATGCAAATACCATATCAGCGCCAATGTGCTTGGAATTCATTGTTATGTAAGCACTGCCATAGGCATTGCCTGTGATCATATTTACCTTTGGTACATCTGACTCAGCAAATGCTGCCGTAAGCTTAGCTGCTGCAGCAGCGATCGTCTTCTCCTCTTCAACAGAAGTTGCATAACCCTCTACATTCGTCAAGGTAAGTACCGGAATGTTGAACGCATCACAAGTCTTTACAAAAGCTGCTGCCTTCTCACATCCTGCTGTTGTAAGTCTTGCCTCAAAAGAAGCAGTTTCCTTACCCTCTTCATCATATTTCTTAGTACGGTTTGCAACGGCACCAACAGTCATTCCATCGAAGCATAAGAAACCGGTAACCATTTCCTGTGCATAGCCGCTCTTTACCTCTAAGAAGAAGTTGTTATCGCCAAGATCTGCAAGTGCTGCCGCAGGGTCTGCTGCCTCTGCCGCAAAATCAGGTACATCACGATTAAGATCGTCCATACACTCTGCGGAACCTGCTTCAGAATTGTTATTCTCAGGCAGGATGGAAACTAACTCTCTCACTGCTGCAAGGACCTCAGCCTCACCCTCGATCACAAAATCCACTGTAGATGCTGTCTTCTGGAAATCAGCAGATGCCGTATCCAGCTTGTCTGTATAGTTGCCCTCCAATGTGTTTGGAGAATTCACAAAAAGTTTGGCTTCTTTCTGCTCCATGAATGTGAAATCACTCATAGCAGCCATCACTGCAACACCACCACCGCAATTGCCAAAGATTGCACTGATCTGCGGTACTACACCAGAAGCTTTTGCTTTCATCTGGTAAATCTGACCAAATCCTGCAAGTGCATCTGTTGCCTCCTGTAAACGCATTCCTGCACAATCGATCAAGCCGATCACAGGAACCCCCGTCTTCATGGCAAGCTCATAAATATGTGCAATTTTTCTTGCGTGCATCTCTCCAATTGTTCCATTCAGTGCGGATGCATCCTGACTGTATACATACACCGGATTATTCTGGATCAAACCATATCCTGTGATGACACCATCAGATGGCACTGACTTCTCCTGCATGTTAAAATCTGTGCTTCTCTTGGTGATACCGGCACCGATTTCAACAAAACTGTTCTCATCAACAAGTCCCGCAATGCGGTCTTTTGCTGATAAAGCATTTGTGTTACTCATGTTCAGCCCTCCATATTCTGATATTTATCTGACTCATTTCGCCAAGGCGAAAAAGTCATGTATAAACAAAATTTACACCAATGATAATTCTAGCCCTTTTGTGATAAAAAGGCAACCTTTTTCTCATATTTTTTTCGGAATATCATAAGATTAATACAAACCCGGCTGAGGTGTTTTTTATGTATGCAAAACTCCAAAAAATCATCAGTTTCTCACTGTTTCTCATAAGTATCGGCTTGTCTTCTCTATGCTTTGACGCAGGGCTGAACAAACTGCTTGTCACACTTCCTGCCTATTCTCCCAGGTCAAAACAAATCGTTCAGCAAAACATCCAATATACCGCACGTGAGCTGGGGGTGACAGACACCACCACCAAATTTCCTTCCTCGCTCAATGCTAAAGCAGCCTGCCTGATCGATGCTGACAGCGGTATGGTTCTTTTTGCCAAAAATGCTGACGAAAAACTCCCCATGGCAAGTACTACCAAGATCATGACCGCTCTCATCGCACTGGAATCTTCAGATCTGTCAGATACCATCACGTTTTCTTCACATGCAGCTTCTATGCCGGATGTTCAGTTAAATGCCATGTCCGGCGAACAATTCACGCTGCGTGATCTATTGTATTCCCTGTTGTTGGAATCTCATAACGACACTGCAGTTGCTATTGCAGAGCATGTCAGTGGTTCCACCGAAGCCTTCGCTGACAAAATGAACGAAAAAGCAGTAGAACTCGGTCTGTCTTCCACACACTTTGTAACCCCTAATGGTTTGGATGCTGATGAACATTATACGACCGCCAAAGAACTGTGCCTGATCGCATCCTATGCACTGCAGAATCAGACTTTCTGCAAGATCATCCGCACTCCCGCCCATTCCTTTGCAAACCGAACAAACACCAAACAATATCACGTAACAAATCACGATGCTTTTCTGACAAATTATGCAGGTGCGATCGGCATCAAGACCGGATTTACCGGCAATGCCGGATATTGTTTCTGTGGTGCTGCAAAAAGAGGCGATATCACCTTAATCTCCAGCGTCTTAGCCTGTGGCTGGCCACCTCATAAAACATATAAATGGACTGACACGAAAAAACTCATGGACTATGGTTTTACTAATTATAAACTTGTAAGACTGACCGAAACACCAATGCTCCAAAAAATCCCGGTTCACGGCGGTCGATCTAATATTATGCAGCCACGGCGAAGTGTTCCTGCCAGAGACACCAAGTTACTCATGACCTCTGCTGATACACTCAGAATCTGCTATGAACTTCCTCATTCCCTCAAAGCTCCCATCCGCTCCGGAGATATTATCGGATATGAAAATTACTACTTAAACGATACCCTGCTACAAAGCATTCCCATCGCATCCTCTTCAAAAATAAAAGAAGCCGATGCACCTTATGTTGCACGACTTCTCTATCAGCTTTACTGTATCACTGCAATTTCCGGATGATATTTTTCCGCATAGGCGATCGCCGCTGTAATGCGATCATATACTAACTTAGCAACTTCTACTGATTTCATATCCCGATATTCCTCGTAAGGAATCGGTTTCAAATAATATACCTGTGTATTCACTTTACGCAAAGACCACAGATCAAACACTTTCCACGAATCTACCAGCGCAACCGGTACGATCGGTGCTTTCGCACGCATGGCACTCTTAAAGCTGCCCGCCTTAAACGCATCCACATGATTGCCATTGCGATGGCTGTAACCGCCTGCCGGGAAAATAATATATTTACGTCCGTACTCAACTTCTTTACTTACCTCACGGATAACCCTTGCTGCCTGCCTCAGATCATGCAGGCAGAGTCTTTTGCCGCCTACCATATCAATAAACTGTTTTACTAATGGCATCTTGCTGCGTGCTTCATCCATCACTACGGAACAAGGCTCCTCATGCGTCAGCATAATACCAAGTGCATCATATTTTCCCTGATGATTGGCGAACATGACATATCCCCCGTCTTTTGGAAGATTTTCCGCTCCATAGGCTTGCGTATAGATCCGTCCGGTATGATTCATCAAACGGATCGCATGTTTATTATATTCATAACGAAATCGTTCCGAATACTTCTCCGGATGTCTGGAATAATAACCCATCAACGGGATCATCCAGGCACGATGAAGATTACCGGCAATTACATATATAAAACGAATCAATTCTTTTACCACTCTTTCTCATCATTTTCTCCGCAATCCATTACGCAAACAAGCAGTATACCATACTTCGACAAAAATCACAAATTCCTATTTTCACCTTGCATTCTCTTCCATTTCTAAATATACTGTCAGTAGTTAAAAAGATAATAGAAAGGCATGGAAAAGACTATGGCTTTAGATGGAATCGTGATCGCAAATATCACAAACGAATTAAACAAGATCTTAACCGGCGGCCGGATCACTAAGATCGCACAACCGGAAAAGGATGAACTTCTGCTCACGATCAAACAAAGTAAAGAAGGGACAGACGGTAAAACGATCCGAAGCAAACATATGCTCGTAATTTCCGTCAATCCCAGTTTACCGCTTATATATCTGACAGAGGACAATAAAACTTCTCCACTGCAGGCGCCCACCTTTTGTATGGTTTTGCGCAAGCATTTAAATAACTGCCGCATTGTCGGGATCGAACAGATTGGATTGGAACGCGTTCTTCGCTTCCGTTTAGAACACCTCAACGAAATGGGGGATCTGTGTACCAAGCAGCTCTACGTCGAACTGATGGGTAAACACAGTAATATTATTTTCTGTGAAGAAGATAATACGATCATTGACAGCATCAAACATATATCACTATTAGTAAGTTCTGTCCGAGAAGTACTTCCCGGCCGAACCTACTTTATCCCAAATACGCAGCATAAATTAGACCCGCTCTCACTAACGGAAGAACAATTTATGGAGCAGGTCATGACAAAGCCGGTTACTCCGGTGAAAGCATTGTATACATCACTTACCGGTCTCAGCCCGGTCGTTGCCGGGGAAATGTTATATCGTGCCAGCCTGTCAGACCGCACAAGCACAGATTCTCTCTCCGAAATGGAACAGCTGCATCTGTACCGTAACGTTATGCGGATCATTGACCAGGTAAAAGAAAATGCTTTCACCCCGACGATCATTACTAAAAACGATATGCCGGTAGAATTTTCCAGCATCCATTTGACCGGCTATGAACAGGATGCATCCTATCAGTGTACCGCCCTGTCGGATGTCAGCACGATGCTTCGTTCCTATTATGAAACGAAAGAAATACTGACCCGCATTCATCAAAAATCCTCGGATTTAAGGCGTATCACCACGACAGCATTGGAACGTGCCACCAAAAAATACGACTTACAAAGCCGTCAGTTAAAAGACACCCAAAAACGCGAAAAATACAAAATATACGGTGAGTTGTTGACAACCTACGGGTATGAGCTGCAAGGCGGTGAAAAATCTTTAACCTGCGACAATTATTATACGAATGAACCGGTCACGATCCCACTCGATGAGACAAAGTCTGCGCTAGAAAATGCCAAGCGCTATTTCGACCGCTATGCAAAACAAAAACGAACTTACGAAGCTTTGACCGTACAGATTGCAGAAACCAAAGAAGATATTGAACATTTGGAATCGATCAGTAACGCCTTAGATATTGCCAGACAGGAAAGCGATCTGGCTGATATAAAGCGCGAACTAACAGAATACGGCTATATCCGCAAGCACAGCAATGGCAAGCGCGGTGCTAAACACAGCGAAAAGAGCAAACCGATGCACTTTATCTCTTCCGATGGATTTGATATGTATGTTGGCAAAAACAATTATCAAAATGATGAGCTGACTTTCCATTTGGCTACCGGAAATGACTGGTGGTTCCATGCCAAAGCAAGTGCCGGTTCTCATGTCATCGTCAAAACGGAAGGCAAAGAATTGCCTGATCAGACTTTCGAGGAGGCAGCACGCTTAGCTGCTCATTTTTCAAAGGCAAGCAGTCAGGATAAAGCTGAGGTTGATTATATCCAAAAGAAACACATCAAAAAACCCAACGGCAGTAAACCGGGATTTGTGGTATATTATACAAATTATTCCATGACAATATCAACGGATATTACCGGTATTCGCGAAGTATGAAAGGAGTATAAGAACTAATTATGATACGATCAGACAATCATGTTCACACCGTTTTTTCTTCCGATTCGGAGGAACCTCTGGAACAGATGCTCACACAAGCCGTGGAAATCGGTTTATCTTCCATCTGCATTACCGATCATATGGATTATGATTTTCCGGATCTCGGCAATGGGATGAACTTTGAATTTGATCCTAGGGCTTATATTGTGGCCTTACAGCAGATCCGGCCGAAATTTCCAAATTTGGAAATCAGACAGGGTGTTGAGCTGGGACTGAAAGATTCCGCCCTCCCACAGGCATCCGCTTTGATCAACAACTATGACTTTGATTTTGTGATCGGCTCTACCCATCTCGTCGACAACACGGATCCGTATTATGATTCGTTTTGGGAGGGCTACGAAGAGGCTGACGGAATCCGTCAATACTATGAAACAACATTAAACAATCTGCAACTCGGATTCGACTTTGACGTATATGGACATCTCGACTATATTTTGCGCTATACACCAACCATGCGACAGCTCGGTGATGATATTGCCGCCAAAGATTTTTATCTTGAAAAATGCACCGATCAATTTATGGATATTATAGATGAAATACTGCAGCTCCTGATCGATCAGGGGCGAGGCATAGAAATTAACACAGCAGGCTGGAAATATGGATTAGGACATCCGAATCCTCACGAAAAGATCCTAACCCGCTATTTGGAGTTAGGAGGCGAAATACTATCAATCGGTTCGGACGCCCACGAAGCAAAACATTTAGGATATTCTTTTGAACAAGTTCCGGAAGTTTTGTCACAATGCGGTTTCCGTTATTATACGGAATTCAAAGACCGCAAACCACGAATGATCCCGCTGTCTTGATCAATTTTCAAAAAGAACGGAGGTCATTAACAAGCAATTTCAACTGCTTTACCAACTCCTCCATTTCTTCGGGCGTATTATCTGCCCCTAACGTAAACCGTAATGTCCCACGTGCCAGATCCTCACGAAGATGGATTGCCTGCAGCACGTGGGATATTCCTTTATCCCCCGAAGTACATGCTGATCCTGCCGAAGCACAGATCCCCTGCATATCTAAAAGAACGAGAAGAGACTGTGCTTCCACAAATTGAAAACTAATATTTATATTCCCCGGCAAACGATGATGAAAATCCCCATTTAGGCGCAAATACGGAATTTCCCGAAACAATTTTTTTATCGTATCATTACGCAGTTTTTTTACATAGGCTGCCTCTTCTTTCCCATGTTTCATCCCCAATTCGACTGCTTTTCCCATCCCTGCAATACCGGGTACATTCTCCGTACCACTCCGCATATGCCGTTCCTGACTTCCGCCGTGCATAAACGCTCTAATAGGCTGATCCTTCCTGATATACAAAAAACCAACCCCTTTGGGACCGCCAAACTTATGTGCGCTTGCACTGAGCATAGAGATTGCCATGTCATGCACATTGATCCTTAAATGCATATATGCCTGTACTGCGTCCGTGTGAAAACATATATTATACTTGGTCGCGATCTTTCCAATATCATCAATCGGCTGTATTGTGCCAATCTCATTGTTTGCAAACATCACAGAGATCATACAAGTCTCCTCACAGATCGCATCCTCCAACTGATCCAATGAGATCATCCCTTTCTCATCTACCGGCAGATATGTCACCCGCATTCCCTTTTTCTCCAAATACTCACAAGTATGAAGTATGGCATGATGCTCGATCTGAGTAGTAATAATATGTCCTCCCGGATGAAGGTCTGCCATTCCGTGAAGCGCCCAGTTATCACTCTCCGTACCTCCCGCCGTAAAATAAATTTCCTCCGGCTGTGCTCCAAGACTGTCTGCGATCGTTCTTCGTACCTGTTCAATCGCTTTCTTGCTTGTCTCCCCATATTCATAATGTCCTGATGGATTCCCATAATACTCCATAAAATACGGCGTCATCGCTTCTACGACTTCCGGTAGAACCGCCGTTGTTGCACCATGATCCAGATAAATCATTGTAATCTCCGTTTCTGTCCACGTAAATTATACTAATATTTTATGAAACATTTCATATATTGATAACGACCCAAAGAAATATTTTTGCTGCGAACGCAAACTTCCAACGGAGGAATACATGAATTTATTGAAAAGTCGTATCATCCAAGGGACACTATTGCTTACTGCTGCGGGATTTATAACCCGTATTTTGGGATTTTTTTATCGTATTTTTCTTGCTGACAAATTGGGAGCTGCTGTACTCGGAAGTTATCAACTGATCTTTCCGATATTTGCGATCTGCTCCTCAATCTATGGCGCCGGTGTTCAAACAGCTATTTCCCAATTAATTGCTGCAGAACAAGGCAAACGTTCTAAACTTTGTTCTTCTGACTCTCCTACTACGAAAGGTCTGACAACTTCCCAAAATACAATCGAACAAAATTGTCGAGCTATATTACTGCTTGGGTGTATCCTCTCCTTTCTGCTTGCCGGCAGCCTCACTTTTTGGGTATACACAAAAGCAGATTGGATCGCTGCACGTTTCATTATGGCACCGGAGTGTGCACCTTATTTGCAGATTATGTGCATGCTGTTTCCCTTTTGTGGCGTTGGTGCCTGCATTAATGGATATTACTACGGCATACAAAACGCCACCGTTCCATCTATAACGCAGATTGTCGAACAGATCAGTCGTTTGTCATTCGTTTTTATGCTGCTCATCATCTTTCCGGGCAGTGCTGAACATAACTGCATCATTGCGGTATGGGGAATCGTCGTTGGTGAAATTGTCTCCGCTGTCTATAATGTGTATAAATATATGCATCAGCCAAAAAAGGACAAAGCAAATGCTCTGTCCTCCTTTCGACACGGTTTACGCCATTATTCAGTTCCATTACTTTCATTAAGTACCAGTCTGACCGGCACCAAACTGATCATCGCTTTGCTGCACAGTGCAGAATCTGTTTTTATCGCTGCCGCGCTGCGTCAATACGGCTGTTCCACAAAGGAAGCCTTGAGTATTTATGGAATCATATCCGGCATGGTCATGCCATTTATCCTGTTTCCATCCAGTATTACAAATGCCATCGCATTAATGCTGCTTCCTGCTGTTGCAACCTCTTCCTCCGACGGTGACCACGCAAAGGTACACCGCTATTTTTCCACTTCCAACAAATACAGTCTGTTACTGGGTGCTGCCTGCACCGCCTTTTTCATGATTTTTGGCAATTTTCTCGGCGATTTTTGTTTTCACGATCAGACTGCCGGAGAATTCTTACGCCTGTTCTCGCTATTATGCCCATTTCTCTATCTGTCAACAACACTTACAAGCATTATCAACGGGCTGGGCAAAACCAAAGATACTTTTTTGATCACCTGCGTAAGCCAGAGCATGAAACTTTTTTGTCTCGTTGCACTTGTTCCGCATTTCGGCATTATGGCATACATTTATGGCACAATACTCAGTCAGGCATTTATGGCACTGCTCTGTTATCTTACCGCAAGGCACCTGCTCGCATAGTCTGACGATTCCACCACTTAACACCTAATTGCTGCATCGGGCGATTCCGCCACTAAACGCCTAATTGTTTCGCCTCTTCTTTACATTGTGATCTCTTCACCGAACACCTGATAGCACAACGCCGTCATTTCCAAATATGCCCCCTGCGTCTCCGGCAGCGACTCAAGTTCAGCCATACCGCGCCGCATTCCGTGATAATACCAATTCTGTTCATCCTTTGGTGCACGAAATCGCTTCCAAAGATCGTTCCCCTCCACTTTATAATCTGCCGCCATACTGCGCAGATTCGATAAACTGTCCGCAAGCACCAACATCCGATGTCTCGTAGAACCGTGATACAACTTTCTAATATGTTCCTGTTTGCGTTCTTTCCATGATCTCTCCTTATTTTCGGTATGTTCAACCACAAGATCTGCTACATCATCCCCAAACTGCTCTCTAATCTGTATCGCGGATAGCTTTGTATCCTCTAATGTGTCATGCAGCACCCCTGCAATACGCAGATTAATATCGGCATGCATGGAAGATAATATTTCTAACACTTCCATCGGATGCACCAGATAATCTAACGCTGTCCCCTTGCGCAATTGTCCCTTATGTGCCATTCCGGCAAGAAGGATCGCCTGATGCAATGCAATTCCCTCTGCCATCTGTTTGTCCATCATCATTTTCTTATTGTCCAAGCCGCTGCTCCTTTCCAGACACAGTGCGATTGTAAATTCCTCTTTACATTTTACCTTACTTTGGCACTTAATACAACAACGCACCTTCCAAAAAGATCACTCGCGGTTTTTGAGGACTTCTGCCGGCTCGATCTTTTGCAAATGTTTTACCAAAAAATGATTGATGACAAAATACAATGCTATTACGCATACATATAATCCTACATAAATCTGCCATCCAAAATGTATATTACAGCCACTCGCTACATTGCTTACCATCAACGGATACATCGCATCCATCACAACCTTCGCCAACGGAATGCAGACTGCCGTTCCAACAGCGATCACATAAAAGTTTCCATTAAGATACAGTTTGCGAATTTCTTTCATGCGATAGCCAAATATTTTGACAAGCGAGATGCCGAACGCAGAACGATCGATCATCACTTTCATCATCAAATACATTACCACACAAAAGATTACCGCCGAAACGATCAACAATGTATAGATCATGTTCATCATCATGTTTACAAAAATCTCCGATGATTTTTCAATCTCTTGGCGGGATAGGATCGAATACAACTTGCCGGAAGGAATGGATAATTCGCGATCTGAAAAGACCACATTAAAGTAGGTATCCTCCTGACCAAATAGTTCACGCATACTGTCTATATTCATAAACACATATAAACCGGCAGAATAATTTGTAACTCCGTCTACCGTAAAGGCATAATCTCTTTCTTCCTCTTCATCCGTCAGAATGATCTTGTCACCTTTTCCAAGCTGATATTTCTCAGCGGCAGCACTGGATAAGATCACCCTATTCGCCGATTTCGTGACCTTCGCATCAAAGTATGGATTATCCTTCGTAATACCTAACAGTGTAACATCCAGATTATTACCATACATTTCACGCTTAAGACTCTTCGCAAATCCCGGTGCCCCGTGTGCCGGAACTTTTTCATCCGGATACTTATAGGTATACATATAGGAAAATTTCGTATCTCGTTTGCTCTCAACATTTACATTCTCACACATAACATAGCAATCGAGCGCCAGCATTGTGATCAACATACAGATAAACAAACCAAAAACAACCGTCAAACCGGTTCTCAATTCACGCAGCATCTGACGCAGACGAAATGTCCCAATAAAACCAAACCGATGGATCTGCACCTTTCGCACCGGTGGTTCCTTGGCTTCTTTACGCATCAGGGATAATACCGGTCTGGAAAGCTTTCCACGGATCACAAACCAGTTGACGATCGCTGCCATCACTCCAGGCATCACCAGCGCATAGACCAAAATATATGGCGCATAAACAGGTGACATCTGCTTAATTGAAAAATACGCATAAGCATCTGCCATCTGGTTCTGTACACCGATTGGAGAATAGCCAATTACTGTGCCAAGCACGCTAAATAACATTGTCACACAGACCGGCAGTGTCAAATAATGACGCAAAAGATCATTTCTTTTGACACCAAGTGCATATAATGCTCCAATAACACTGCTTTCCCGTTCAATACCATGCACAACAAAGACGGAAATCACATAGGCAAATAATATAATAATTATGACTCCGGCAACCAGACCGGCATATTTGTTGATCACCTGATCTTCTGCTGCAGCACCAATACGCGGATTATCTGCCGCTTTCAAAAACTGCGTCAAATTGCTCAGGTCAAATGAAAAATATTCATCAATAATATCATCCGTCTTATTCTTTAATTTGTTCGTTCCCTTTTGTAACTTTCCAGCTCCCTTGGAGGCTTTTGACACCCCCTCTGTATATTCATCTACTCCATCCTTATACGCCTGAAGGCCGATCAACTGTTCTTTCACTGAGGACAACTCTAAGCGAAACAACGCATTGTCCGACTTTTGGTACATGTTTTCTAATTTTGTACGGTAATTATCTTCCGTAAGAGTTCCCTGCAGTCCATATTCCTGCAGAGCATCCGATGCCTGTTGTAAATACGCAACAAATACCTGTGATGCTCCCTTTTGCAGATCATCCTTATGATCCGAAAGCTTCGACAAACCATTCCGCAGTGTCACTGCGCCATCATTTAACTTCTTAATACCGTCTTGCAGATCATCTTTCTTCTTGCCGGTATGTCTCCAATACTCTTGGAAGTACGTATCATTAATATCAGAGGCATCTACCTTATATTCATTGAGTATCTCCTTGAGTTTTTTATCCGTCATCCCCCTCGACAAACGATACGCGTATACATACTCTTCCGTTTTCGCACTCTTGCCGCTGTCTAATAAACTCTGATAGCCTTCCGATGTTAAAAACGCAACGCCAAACTGTTTGCTGTCCACCGCACTGTCACTAATACTTTTCAACATAGAATTGTAATCCGGTGCACAGCCGATTCCTGTCACCGTGAAAGATTTATCGGCAATCTGAATCGTATCGCCCACCTGAAGTTTTTTTGTCTCGCAATATCTTTTTTCCAACACCAATTCGTTGGATTTGTGTGCCTTATGTCCCTTTTCTACATATACTTTATCGATCGATGTTCTATCCTTAAAGATACGAAGTGTACTGTCATCTTTCACGGAAAAATCCATATAAAAGGTATTTTCTAACTGTACTCCTTTACGTTTTAATTCTCCAATCTGTGTCTTATTCAATGGAACAAACACCGTAAACTGTCCCGCCTCAACATTCTGTTGTTTTTCAAAGTACTCTCCGCCCTGAATGATCGTTTCCGCCGCACCTAACATACTTACAATAAGATACATACTGACAAGTATCAATATCCCCAACGCAAGATAACGAAACAAATTCTCTTTCAGATCACGCAATACTCTTTTTCGTAATATTGTCTGCATAACAATAACCTTGCCTTTCCTTTGCTATATTAAAGATCTTCCAATTCCGCTGCCGGTACTCGTGTTTCATTTTCATAACACTCTCGGATCATGCCATCTTTAATCCGAATAACCTGATGTACCATATTTTTGATCGAATTATTATGCGTGACAATAAGCATTGTTGTTCCATATTTTTGATTGATCTGCTCTAATAACACCAAAATATCTCTAGAGGTATTCGAGTCCAGTGCTCCCGTTGGTTCATCACATAACAGCAATGCCGGATTTTTGATCAGAGCACGTGCGATCGCACACCGTTGCTGCTGTCCACCCGAAAGCTGTGAAGGAAATTTATCCTGATGCTCCGATAATCCGAGAGTTTCAAGCAGATCATCCATATCTAATGGCTGTTTTGTCAAGTACTGACACACCTGAATATTCTCACGAACCGTCAGGTTTGGCACCAGATTATAGAACTGAAAGATAAATCCTAAATTAGCACGGCGATACTCTGCCAAAGCATCCTGTGTCATGCCTGCAATCTGCGTACCATTGACAACAACAGATCCTGAGTCGATCGTATCCAGTCCCCCAATACAGTTCAATAACGTGGATTTACCAGAACCACTCGTTCCTTGAATAACGCACATTTTCCCTTGCTCCACTTCCGTTGTAACGCCACGCAGCACCTGCACTTTACTATCACCGGTGCCATAACTTTTTTTCAGATCCTTTACCTCAATATACATTGCATCCTCCAATCTACTCTGTGCAACTTGCACTCGCCTCAACATAACGCTGTTATGTTGTCTGTTATTTTTAAGGAGCTATCTCTGAAACAGCTCCTATAGTAACCTTATTTCATCAACATTTTCCAACAGTATTCTCTGACCGTATATCAGGTACGGTCATTGCCCAAACTGCGGAACATTCCATACCAGCCATTCACCATATAATGTGTCGCCTGCTGGATATAACGAAGTGCTTCTTCCTCTTTCTCAATATGCGTGATCATATAAATAAATGTATCGATCTGCATGTGGGATATCCAATGTACGAAAGATTCCTCCAACGGTTCCATGCCTAACTTCTCCGTCATCGCATCCGCCAGCATACGATAATGAATCGTAACTACCCGAATCAATTCGTCAACCGCACCCTCCAACGACGATCCCTGGGATCTTGTCAATAACAGCAATGCACTGTCACGCTGCTCATAAAGTGCATGAATGATCATTTTTGAAACCGCCTCATCCTCTGAATAATCACCAGTTTCAAGATCAACAGCGGTGTCCCCGTCTGCCTCAACACGCTCTTTATCAAAATGTTCCTGCATCATATCCTGAATCTGCTGTAAAACATCACCCACTAAAGAAACAAACAGGTCATCCTTATCTTGAAAGAAAAAGTACAACGCCCCCGTTGTCACTCCCGCCTCACGGCAAATAGACCGCAAAGAAGCTTTCAAAAAACCTTTCTCCATAAATTCACATACTGCACACTGCTGTAAGCGAACCTTTGTCTCTAGTGATGCAGACTCTGTTCCCATCGCAAACTCCATTTCCTCATACCACTCTATGCTCTGTCATGAAATCCCCATTCACATATCCTCAGTCAAAATGCTATTTCACCGACACAGCCGTAACATAACGCTGTTATGTTACTAGAACTTTCCTCATTTGTCAACCCCAATGTACCGATTCTCGCCACAGTCACCGATAATACCTTGTGTACTGTCAATCCGTTTCCAAGCGATCACCTTATTCTTGTCTGTCACAAAATGGTTGTTGCCAAACTGCACAGTAAATGCACGGTTACTCCATTCATACGCACCCACTTGCCACTTCCGTTCGCCGTCTCTGCCTTCCCAGATATACACGCAGCGCTCTCCATCATGTGGATAGCCATCCCGGGACGGTATTTTGAAATTGTCGAGCCGAAGTCCCAAGTGTTCCTCCGTTTCCTTTGTGTTCCAAGCAGCGAACCACCCCCGTACTTTCTCTAACAACCCTTTTACACGTTTATTTGCTGCAAAACCTGCTGCTTCTTTGTCAGATCCATTCGTAAGCTTACTATTCACTTTTGCTGCACTACGGTGTTTCGAATAAGAATATGTTTCTATCGCTTCCAACGCCTTATCAATGGTTGTCCTGCTTAAATATTCGCTTTGAATGTGAAATCCCTTGTCAAAAACCCGCTTACCTTCTTCATTGATATGATAATTATTATGATATAGACACACCTGCCCTCTTCCTCGGATCGGTTGTATCTTCCAAGCATCTTCGCGATCCCATACCATCATCATATTCGGGAAGGCCTCCGTCTGCATTCCACAATCAATATACATATGACGTATTTGTTTTAGTTTGATCTGAAACTGTTTAAATAATTTCAAATACATGGATATATTCTGACTGTCTTTAGCCCCCGAACTGATATATGCACGCAATGCACACTTTGGACACTGTTTCATAGATGGCAAATACTGCTTTTCATAAAACAAATCACTATCTGGGATCTCTTTGGCATACAAACAATGCTTGTCATGAAGTATTGATTCTTTTTCAGAATAAATATATTTCACTGTCTCATCACTCATAATCCGATTACGAAATCTTGAAATTGCAGCATCTTTATTTACTGCCACTGATTGTTTTTCTTTTTTGGACTTTTTTTTCTTTGCCACGATCTACATCCCCCCATTCTTCTATTTATTATCTGATATTTCAAAACATCTGTCAATACCATCTCCTATATGTTACAATATTGAAAAAAGGAGGCTGCTATGATTACTATTGATTTGATCACGGGATTTCTTGGCGCAGGCAAGACTACGTTTATTCGAAAATATGCAACTCACCTGATGGAGCAGGGCTTAAATATTGGTATATTGGAAAATGACCATGGTGCAGTCAATGTGGACGCCATGCTGCTTCAGGACATTTTAGGAGAACATTGCACATTGGAAATGGTTGCAGGAGGCTGCGATGCAGACTGCCACAAACGCCGTTTCAAAACAAAATTGATCGCAATGGGAATGTGCGGCTATGACCGCATTTTAGTGGAGCCGTCCGGCATTTTTGATATGGATGAATTTTTTGACGTATTGCACGAAGATCCGTTGGAACGCTGGTATACCATTGGTAATGTTATTACTATTGTGGATGTTTCCCAGCCACTCCCTCTCTCCGAAACATCACGTTATCTTCTCGCTTCGCAAGCATCCGAAGCCGGAACCATCATTTTCAGCCACATGGATGATGCGAATGACGCACAGGTAATGGCTATGAAGAATTATCTTTTTGACACCTATCATGAAATCAAAATACAAACATTACCAAAACAAGTTATCATCGACAAACCACTGGATCAGTTAAACGATTCTGATTACAAAGCGATCATGACTTCCGGCTGGCATAATGCCGAGTATACCAAATTATGGTTTGACACCGACAAATCCTATGACAGTCTCTATTTCATGAATATGGACTTTACAGCAGAATTTTTAGAAGAATCCTGCCCAAAATTATTTCAAGATCCGAACTGTGGTAACATTTTCCGCATTAAAGGATTTCAACAGCTTCCTGATGGAAGCTGGCTGTCGGTAAATGCCACCAAAAAGCAGACGGTGCTTACGCCCGTCCCAAACGGTCAGGCAATCCTCATCATTATTGGTGAAGATCTCCATCAAGATGTCATCGAACGCTACTGGGGAAGGAGTTGTGTATGAGTATTTCATTATCGGAACATTTTACGTATAAAAAATTATTACGATTCGTATTTCCTTCTATCGTAATGATGATCTTCACGTCCATATACAGTGTTGTTGACGGATTGTTTGTATCTAATTTTGTTGGTAAAACAGCCTTAGCTGCTATCAATCTGATCATGCCATTTATTATGGGAATTTCCGCATTAGGCTTTATGATAGGAACCGGCGGCAGTGCCATCGTTGCCAAAACACTGGGCGAACAAAAAGAAGAGAAAGCCATCGAATACTTTTCTCTTCTGGTATATGTCACTGCCATTGGCGGCCTTATTTTATCGCTGCTCGGTATCATCTTTACCCCGGCTATCGCACGCATGCTCGGTGCACACGGTGAGCTACTTAAGAATTGCACTTTATATGGTCGTATCTCTTTTATTTCCATGACCGCTTTTATGATGCAAAATGTTTTTCAAAGCTTTTTTGTGACTGCCGGCAAACCAAAACTTGGATTGTATGTGATCATCAGTGCCGGAGTCACAAATATGGTTCTTGACTTTTTGTTTATTGCTGTATTTCATTGGGGAATTGCCGGAGCCGCCATTGCTACTGTATGTGGTGAATTTATTGGTGGTATTTTTCCAATATTTTATTTCAGCCGTAAAAATTCAAGCTTACTGCATCTTGGCAAAACAAAATTTCATGGCAGAGTACTTCTCCAAACCTGTCTAAACGGCTCCTCCGAATTGATGACCAATGTATCCAACTCTATCGTAAGCTCTCTATTCAACTTACAGCTTATGAATTATGCCGGTGAAAATGGTGTCGCTTCCTATGGCGCAATTATGTATGTCAATTTCATTTTTATATCCACGTTCCTTGGTTACTCCATTGGAAGTGCTCCGATCATCAGTTATCATTATGGTGCTGCAAATCACCAAGAGCTTAAAAATATATTTCGAAAAAGCATATCTTTGATCGCCGTATGGGGCATTGCATTAGTCGGTGCGGCAGAACTATTAGCACCTTATATCACCAAACTTTTTGTTGGTTATGACGCCAAACTTCACGCAATGACCCAGACCGGTTTCCGCATCTGCTGCCTCGTCTATCTGATCAATGGATTTAATATTTTTGGCTCCTCATTCTTTACGGCTTTAAATAACGGTCCATTATCCGCCTTGATCTCGTTCCTGCGCACGCTGATCTTTCAGATCGCAGCTGTACTGCTGCTTCCTCTGCTCTTTGGCATCATGGGCATCTGGTGGTCTATCAATGCAGCTGAACTACTCACACTCTGTGTCACTCTGATGCTATTATTTACAATGCGTGGGCGTTATCATTATGCCTAAACGCGATAGATCTCAACACCGCCAAAAGTGATCTTGCCTTCGAAAATAATGGTCGGTCCTACCGTTGGCGCTGCAGCCTGCTGCTCTTTCAACCCTCCAAAGGTACAGCCGGTTTGATCCACGATATTCCAATCTGCAGGAATATAGAAATTCACTCCTGCAAAATGAATATCCAGCGTGATCACCGCTGTACCGGAAGGAATATTCACTCCTGTCATATTCACTTCCATTCCACAGAAGGTACAATCCACAAGCGCACTTTTGAAATTTGCAGACTGCAGATTCTTTTTCGTTCCATTAAACAATCCACTCAGTACAATATGTTCCCCTTGCATATTTGAATCGTAAAAGCCTTGGCTCGCTCCGGAAGTGTCCGTATTTTCGCCCATCTGTCCCTCATACTGCTCCTGCTGTCGCTCAAACTGCTCTCCATAACGTTTTGCTCTTTTGCGGTTACGATATGCAGAGGCATGATCTCCAAAAAGCATATTTAATCCTATCGTTCCAAATAATGCCGCCATCAGGATCGACCATGAAGACATGCTTTCCAATCCTATATAACGACGAAAAACAATAAATAAAATCGCCAGCGAAAACAGCATCCCACCAAATTCCAGATCGATCGCAGCTTTTATAAATCCGGTAATACAAAGCAGTCCAATGATGATCCGTACAATACTAACATCCGGCGCCATCCCAACACTCCGCATTAAAATATAAATCGCTGCCATTAAAAATACAACACCCCAAAATAAATTATCTTTATTCATAGTCTCTTCCTCCTCTACTCTGTCTTGATCGTAATATTTCCCATATCTACATCGGCTTTTATCTGCTGATAGGATTCATATCCCTCTATCTGCTGATCCTTTTGTGCCGTATATTCATTGCTAACACCACTGTTTTTATTTTGACCGACCGAAATGAGTCCTAGATCAGCACTTAAGTCATATGCATATGCCTCCTGCGGTCCGTCAAAATCCATCTTAAAATTACCGGCATCAATGTCTACATTTACATCATATATATGACTGCCCTTCATATCAACATTCCCGGCATCTGCCTCAACCTCTATGTGGTCCAAACTGCAATCTTTCACTTGGACATTACCGGCATCCACACTAACACTTGCTTCACCACCGGTAAGTCCTGTCAAATGAATATCCCCTGCAGACATATTTACAGCAAGCTTTCCATGATCATACATCGCCGCCGGAATCTTGATCGTCATAGAATAACTGCGCTTCCAAGTGCGCTGCGAAAACAAATGAAACGATCCTGTGGACTTACTTTTTACGGTAAGCTTACCATCTTTGTAAGATATCCGAGGCTGCTTATTGCTTTTGCCATCATAATGTATATCGGGCTTTGTAATATCATCATCAACCTCGATAGCAATCTTCCCTGCATTTTCTTCCACATCAATGGCACGAATCTTATCTGTGGAAGAAATTTTTTTCAATATCTGTGTAAAATCTTCTTGTTGTCTGTCCGTATTTTGGTACACAGTGTTTGAGAAATCAGAAACCACAGCAAGTATTGCTGTTGTAATCAGAAGTACGCCAAGAAAGACTCCGGCAGGAAAACGTTTTTTCTCAAATAGCGGCTGTGTGCCTGCTCCATAATAATTCTTTCCACTGGTCTGATATGCTCCTGCATGATTTTTTACAGCCTTGGACAAGTCTTTGTAACGATTTTTCACACTACCACCATATACAAAACAATATACCGCTATTCCCACAATGAATAAAACGCTGCTATCCATTATTTCCTGTATCAGTGCATTGTCTATATAATCAGAAAACATAGAAGGAATCACACTAAACACACACAACGGTACGCCCAAGCACAACAAAACAAACCGCTTGTTTTCGTCCTTTTTTCCCCGTATCATTAGATAAGAACCTGCCTGCTCATCCAGATTAATGGTAAAATGTTTGATCTTTGCATAGCGTTTATGACAATTGGAGGCCATAATAAACAACAGCACTGCAATTCCCACGAACAGGAATAAGGAACCATCCATAGCGTCTGATAGGATATTCGTTATGTACCCCTCTTCCACTGCACCATCACTAACACTTGACAAAAGCGGACTCCAAATACAAAGCATCACTCCAAGGGCAATCATTCGAGCATGCTTACGTCCATCCGAAAGATACCTCCGCACCTCTTCTAATCCCCAACGGGAATCGGATTGTCTGCTTGTGTCATCTGTAGTGGAGTTTCCCATTGTCTCTGACTGCGTCTGCTCCTGATTCACAAAACCGCCAATCCCTAACTCCTCCGCAAGTTCATCCAGATTGCCAAATTCCGAGATTACCGTTCCCACAGCCTCTTTCTCTGACATTCCTTCCTGCATTAATTCTTCATATTTATCTTCCATCATCTCCATCAATTCCGCTTTCGCACGCAATACCTGCGGCGTCTCCGGTAGATTCAAGAACATATTATGTAAATATTCCCTAATTGCCTCCATGCTCTACTTCATCCTTTCCTGACAATAAATTTGTCAATGACTTCCTTCGTCACTTCCCATTCCTTGCATTTTTCTTCGTAATACGCCATTCCCTCTGGCGTCACTCGGTAATAGGTCCGCCGCTTTCCATTTGTCTCATTTCCGGAAAAAGATTCGATGTATCCGTTTTTCTCCATACGGGTAAATGCCGAATACAACGTTGTCTCTTTGATAATATACTTTTCCTCGGAAATCGTCCGAATCTGTTTAGAAATCTCATATCCATACGAAGGATTCTGCTGAAAGAGATACAAAATGATCGTATCATTGTAACCGCGAATGACATCACTGCTGATCAAATTCCTGCCTCCTCTCCGTCATACCACGACTGTCGTAGTACGTCTGTCGTAGGTAGAGCATATCATAATTACTACGACAGGTCAAGTAATATTTTACATAGACCTTTTACAAAATAACTGCTATCTGATACACTGCAATCGGAAGCACTCCATTGCAATAGCGACATATAATTGCGAAACATTACGGAATATATAGAAAGGAACAACAGCATATTATGACGGCTTTACAACAACAATTATTTGATTTACAAGACTTAAAATATCGGGATTTTCATGCCAAGCTGCTGCCGGGTATAGACAAAGAAACGATCATCGGGATTCGAACGCCCATTCTACGCAAATTTGCAAAAGATTTTGCCGCACAGGAAGAGTCCGCACAGTTTCTTCATGAGCTTCCGCATCATTATTACGAAGAAAACAATCTCCATATGATGCTCGTAGCAAATATCAAAGACTTTGAGAATTGTTTGAAAGAAATCGAACGCTTTCTGCCCTATATTGATAACTGGGCAACTTGCGATCTGCCTGCGCCCAAATGTTTTGCCAAAAATAAAGAAGTTCTTCTCGAACACATCAAAGAATGGATTCATTCCACTCATACTTACACCATCCGGTATGGTATGGAAATGTTAATGCGTTTTTACTTGGACGAAGATTTTCGTCCGGAATATCTCAAACTTGTCACCAATACCACATCCGGTGAATACTATGTCAACATGATGATCGCATGGTATCTCGCCACTGCACTGGCAAAGCAATGGGATGCGACAATTCCCTATATCGAAAAACGTATCCTCCCTGCATGGGTGCATCACAAAACCATCCAAAAGGCAGTGGAAAGCTACCGGATCACGGACGAACAGAAATGCTATCTAAAAACATTTCGGTAGTATGAACAACAGAACCGACATCCAGATGGTGTTCGTACAAATAAGCATCTGCAATGCGTACTTTGCCCCAGACTCCATGATCGCCGTCCAAAGCTACGGTCACCATCGGTTCTGCTCCCTCCGGTCTTCCCTCACAGCCAAAATCATCCTCTACAATCTCTGTGATCGTATACGCTTTTCTCTCTGGAAAAAGCACGGATTGTTGTACCGAATCATGCGATCCAATCATCTTTTCCATCCAGATCATATCATACCAACGGTCAAATTTATAACCACAATGATGAAAAGTTCCTACCGTCTCAAATCCAAGATGTCTATGGAACTGCTCACTGTTTTTTGTCAGATATTCATCTTCCTGCTGCGGATAGCCGATACAGGCGTATACATTAAGAATCCCCATACTGCGCAACTGATCTACCAATGCTTCATACAACCTGCGGCCCAAACCGCCTTTTCTCGCTGTATGCGACATATAAATCGTGAGTTCACTCGACCAATCATATGCCTCTCTTGGATTAAACGCTCCTGCATAAGCGTACCCCTGTATGACGCCATCTTCCTCAATCACCAGATACGGATACTTCTGCATCATAGTTCCCATGCGGCGTCGAAACTCTGCTACCGTAGGCACTTCATATTCAAAGGTGATCGCTGTTTTCTCTACATAATACCGATATATGCTAACCAACTTGGACGCATCGTCCAGCCTTGCTGTTCTTATCGTAATTTCACTCATGATAAGTCACTCCATTTTTTTCCCAAATTTTCTCCAACATTGAAAGATAGCTGATCCTTGTCGTATCCTGCATGGAATATCCTAAGGACAGCAGCCGCTCCTCGATCTGCTGCAGCGCCTGCTGCCTATCTTCCTCTTGCTCCACCAAAATCTCTAACTCCAAATACTCCCCCAATCCTTCCACACTGTCCAAGCATGCCGTCATGTGATCCAATACGAGGTATTTGCGACATTTTATCACCGAAGGAACCGGATGATAGCCCAATGCGACCAATAATTCGCTCATCGCTGCATCATCTTCGATCGGTATCTCAAGTTCTTTCCTCGTCATGGATGTCTCTTCGAATTTAGGACCTTTATAGGTAACAAACGACTGAATTTCGCTGTCATTTTCTGTAACAGATTGTTCTGTGGAATGTTCCGATAAAATATCCGTCTCTGATAAATCCGTTACATTCTTTAGCGCCTCTGTTTTACGCACCCGCAATGCTTCATCTGTTTTGCGAAAATCCCGATCAATACCGTTAAAATAAGTATCTGTTTCCCGTACAATCTTTTGCAGTACGAAACCGTCTTTCCGCAGTTTTTGCTCTACACGCTTACTGTCAGTCAGCGCAAGCTTGACTTCAACTTCTATCATTGTAATCTCCCCAATCTTGCCACTATATTATCTATATTATCGATTCATACAATACTGACAGCCACCCGCCTGACCCAGACAACCGGCACAGTCCTTGCATTCAGCTAACAGTTCGCCCTTACTGATCAGATACACCCCAACCAGACTCATGATTGGGTACAACTTATCCTCCTGCCACTTCACGCCAACTGTATCAGCCTCAAGAAATGAGATTAATTTAGGGACTGCATCAATGTCCATTCCATAATATCCTGGTCCAAAAGACGGACTGCAGTATTGTTTCTGAAAGACACTGTGTTTACGTTCCAAATAGTCCTGTATCTGTTGTCTACAGACATCCATACAGGCAATCTGAAATACTTCCAAATAATATTTAGCAAGCAGCGACTCTCCCTCGTCTACATTGATATCCGGTGCATGAAACGCATAGATATAGCCATTTTCCACTTGGCTGCGATCGATCCGCTCTAACACATTGCATCGGATCTCCTGTCCGCCAAACTGAAATTTTCCATCCTGCACACAAGACTTATCAAATGGCTGTAGAAGCACCTCTACCCGATAAAAATATTTATGTTTTTGCAACAGATTGGTGACCGCACTTACTGCAGTAGATCGATGCTCCCTTCTCATCTCCTCGTCCATTTGATGCCATCCGGCAATCTCTGCCATCCGCTCCAAAATTTCATTCCAAAAACTGCGAATCGATAACTCCAACACTTGATCTTGTCTGCCAAGCTGATGCATGATCTCATCATACATCTCCGGTCGATGCACTACCGTACAATTACTACAGTCCTTGATCTTACATCCTCGCCCGTCAACTAAATAAGACGGATTTCCAAGACATTTCTCCCGCAAATATAGCGGACAATAGCAAAATAGACAGTTAAACTTTTCCACATCTTCTACCGCATGACATGGAAAAAATTCACACGCTCTATTTTGAAAAAAACGATAACTTGCGTCCAAATTATTCTTTCCTTTCCCCTCGGTTATACCACAGGTAAAAGCTCAAATTCAGCACGATTCCAACCACCGATGAAACTGGTGCCGCCAATCCGATCATCGTCAGACTGGCGTTCGGCTGAATACTCATAATATACGCTAATGGCAGACGCACAAACAATGTCTGCACCACTCCCTGTATCATAACCCATATCGTCTTATCATGTCCATTAAAATATCTGCTCTTCCTGCTGTTCACGGAAAGTATGCTTTCAATGTCCACTTTTGTATCTTGAATATCCACTTTTTCTTTATTCAGAAGTCCTCATATGTGAAGATTTCGATTTTGAAGTTCATTTTTCTCTCTTTTTTCTCAAAACAGATTGTAATCTCATTCTGATCTTCTTTAAAAATATCCGCAGCTTATATGGCCTGCACCACAGCCACACATACAATCGGTATCTCAGGTCATCGGTCTTATACTGCTTCCCTTTGTGGGTAAAGTCTGTCATAACCCCAAGAACATCGGTCTTTGGGACTCCACGCTCTATCCCAATGCAGTTATCGCCAAGGATATCATAGGAATCTTCATATACCTTGATAATTCTGTGAAGCACATATTGGTCTGTGCCTCTTTTATACAACACGACATCCCATACCTTACAGCTTTCGCCCTGTTTTACCTCACGCACCGTAAAAGAATCCCGTCCCTGCTTTAACAGCGGCAACATACTCACTCCTGCATTTTTGTATGTGAGAGTATGATATTTCCGTAGATATTCCTCATAAGATAATCTGGTCATTCCTCTATCGCCCCGATTCCACGAAGCTTCTCCACAATCGAATCCACATCCTGTTGCAGCACTTCCTTCGGAGCATCGTATTTCTCATACATTGCCTCGACAATCTGCTCTTTGGTAGTATCTGTTTTCAGGCACTCCACAATAAATGCCGCTGTCTTGTTGCTTCTGACAAGTCCCGCAAATGAGCTTGTCACATCAATCAAAACCTGCTCTCCATCGCTGTCGTGTGTGATAAATATATCTTTTAACTTCATGTGTCTTTCCTCCTGTTCTTAAGTCTGTTCATTCCCTCGTAAGCCACTCTCGCCGCCTCGATATCCATGTTGCAGCCAAGCCGGTAGACCGGCACTATATTAAGCATCCGGTCTATGAGGGAAAGTGTCTGCTTCATTCCGTCTGCGGTAAGACTGCGGTTCGTCTGCTGAACGATCATCGGATATGTGTCATGTGGCTCTGCCTGCTCGATATGATTTGTGGTGTCTCTTGTCAATACACAAATGCCCTTTAACGGTACTGCAGTATTCGTGCTTAATCTGTGCTTGCCATCCCAGGGTGTGCCATAGGCGGTCACGCCGGAGTCGGTGATATGAAGAAGCGGTTTATCGTCGTTTACCATGACGGCACGCTCCCCGAAATATTCTCTCCACAGTCGTGTATGTGTGGACTTGCCGGTACCGCTTTTTGCGGTAAAAAGATAGCCTTCGCCATCTACCGCAATGACCGATCCATGAAAAAGCAGAGTATCGCGAGATAAGATGTGGTCTGCAATCTTGCGATAGACCGCAAGTGTCTCTAAGTAGGCATCGGAAAAATG
>ERZ773194.781-NODE-781-length-39655-cov-29.211288_pt1 | contig 39655 bp, 61 predicted proteins | sample MGYA00511240_ERZ773194 | MGnify/ENA primary metagenome ERZ773194 (study PRJEB29015, sample SAMEA2737774) | human gut metagenome | biome: human gut; feature: human-associated habitat; material: faeces | place: China | collected 2012 ... | reverse complement strand
CGCAATATCCTCGTTCTCCTGGTCGCGGCGTTTGATGTATTGCTGGTTTCTTTCCAGTTCATCCAGCAGTGCCAGCGCGATATCTGGCGAAAAGTGCTTCATAAAATCGTTAAGCGCATTAATTCGCTGATCGAAGGGCATTACAGGTGCTTCACCAGCAATTTTTGTTTTTTCAGCGATTTCACGAAGCTTTTGATAATCAATCTTGCTCACTGGTTGCCTCCTTTGCGAAGCTGGGCAGCAAAGTCAACTAACCACTCAGTCATTTCAACCTTCCCTACCAGGTCTGAACCAGGGTGCATACAGCAATCACTCTGCGCCGCTTTGAAATCCTTATACTCATATTCTTGGGCCACCAGATTTTTTGCAGCTTCTATAGCAGCATCCACGCCCTGCGCCCGCACTTCAGCCAGGAAAGCATCGGTGGCTGGGGTTTCGGCGCGGAAGTAAACAGGATCGCCTTCTTCGAAGTTACCTGGGTCATCAACCTGATTTTCATGCTCATCAGCAGAGTAGACATTCTGACGAAGAAGGCCATGCTTCAGAGCCAGATCCTGGATTTCCGCACCATCAGCGTACCCACCTTGCCAGGCAATGGAGAGCAACACATCGACGAACGCACTCATTCCCACATTCTCCGCAGCCAGCGCCACGCACTTGGCTTCAAGGTTATCAATCGTGATTCCAGCGGAACGACACTCACGCAACGCCGTTTCCAGTTTTGACTCAAGCTCACCGAATTTGCGTACCAGGTATTCAGCGCTTGTTTCGTTGACCTTTAAATCACTTGGGATGCATTTGCCTTTCAGAAAACCATTCATCTCAATTAGTGTCATTTGTTTCATTTTTCTTCTGCTCCGCTAAAAATTTATCAATGTGACGATTCTGGTCTGGCCCAGGGAAGCTGTTGCGCGCAATGACCTGCTCGCGTGTTTCTTGCTTGGCTTGTCGTCCGCTCTTCCCGCCGACACACACTTTTGCTCCGTAACCCAGCATTTCATGACTCATATTTGTACATCTCCTCTAAATCAGCCCGTGCTTCGATGGTTGAGCGCTGCCTCTCGATGTCTTCCTCTGTTGGCTCATCCTGCCAGTTGTCGGCGTGGATGCGTTCGTCGCGGTCGATTGGGTCAATAGCCATATGCCTTCCTCAGATTGCGCATTGAAAAATTCCACGCCAGCTTCTTGGTGAGATTATCTGCACCATTACTGGTGGCGATACGAGATGCCTTCTGTGCGCGCTCAAAAGCCTTAAAATCTTTAATCTTCATACTTCCTCCCGTGTTGATATGGATAAGATTACCATGTATTATGTTTATGTCAACCACAACATGAGGTATTGAGATGAAAGATTATGCGAGCATGAGTGATTTTGAGATTAACTGCCGCGTTGCAATAGCGCTCGGCATGAAAGAGCATTTTTTCATGAATGCGGAGGGTGACAATGATTTTGATGATGAATTTCCATTAACTGAGCGAGGCCCAATTTGGCAGACATGCAAATACCGTGTTGGTGACTACAAACCTTCAAATGGTAACTGCTTCAACCCATGCAACAACCCAGCTGACGCCTGGCCTATTATCACAGAAAACAGGATTAGCATTATCCACCTTGATGAGAATGAGTGGGGATGTTGTGGTGAGGGGGATAAAAGCGCTTGCCGGGCTATAAACTCAAATGCGCTTCGATGTGCGATGATTGTATTTCTGATGATGAAGGAGAGCGAAAATGATTAAATGGATGCCGATGCTTTTCCTGGTGCTGTCGGCAATATTCTCGGCAGCTATCAACCGCGACATTTCTGCGGCTATTTACCTTAGTGCAGCTGGAATCTGCTTCTACCTGGGGAGGATGAAATGAGATGGTGGCTAATTGAGCGGTGGGGATTTGCTGGTGGATTGCGTCGCTACGGATTCACATTCGCGCGATACTACTTCGCACGAGCACGTCACAGAACAATGCGCGATATGGACATAATCCGCATCAGTGAAAGAAGTCTTTCATGCGCGAGAAGTTCACAATAATGAACGTACAGGCGGCAGTCGCGCCGCCTAACCACCACACCTTTCCTTTTAGCTTCTCTACATCCTTCGTCATTGCGTCAACATCACGGCGCAACTCAACTATCTGCTGAATGCTGGCGTTCTGGCGCTCAATGCTAATCTGTATGGCATGGATAGACTCAGACACCCGGTTAAGCGCCTGGCTCACATCCCTTTGTGCATCTGCAAGGTTCGCAAGATTCGTCTCAACTTTCGTTAGCCGCTCTTCGACTGTAGACATGTTCATCCTGTTTGGCATACGCACCCCCTTTCTTCCTACTATAGGGTACACGCCTGTCTTTGAGTGAATATACTGGAACAATCCTGAAATTGTAACAGATTGCGTAAAGGATGGAAAACCCGCCGAAGCGGGTTGGTAGTCAGAAGGGAATGTCGTCATCAAAGTTAGTAGGTGGAACACTCGGACCGGATGGCGATGGCTTGCTCTGCTGCTGCGGCTTTGGCTGCTGAGGCTGCCCCCATCCGCTTTGCTGCGGCTTGCCTTCCTGCTTACCGCCAAGCATCTGCATCACGCCATTCATGCCGACGACAATCTCGGTGGTGTATTTCTCCACTCCGGAATTGTCGGTCCATTTACGGGTTCGAAGCTGGCCTTCGATATAAACCTGCGAGCCTTTTCGCAGATATTCACCTGCCACCTCTGCCAGCTTGCCGAACAGGACAACGCGATGCCATTCAACCGCCTCGCGTTTCTCGCCGGTTGCCTTGTCACTCCATGATTCCGACGTTGCCACCGTCAGGTTTGCGATTGCACTGCCTGATGCGGTGTGTTTAACCTCTGGGTCGTTGCCGAGGTTGCCCAGGATTGTTACGCGATTAACGCCACGACTTGCCATTATTTTGACTCCAGTTCAGATATTAATTTGTTAAGATACCACTTGGCCTTCCTTACACTTTCAAGTCCACCTTTTTCTTCGTAGCGCCACAGGTATTTAATGATATTTGCCACGCAAACGGCTTCGATTCCTGATTTTCCGGTGGTGGCTGAGTCAATGGCATCAATGCACTCGATGCTGCCCTTAGTGTAGTGAGATGGGTGGTTAACTACGTCAATATCCATTATTTACCCGCCTTGAATGTGGTTCCGAAAATGCTTCCTGAAATGATGGCATCAGCCAGCTTGAAGTATAAGGACCCTATGCCGTTTAATTCGATTGGACTGGCGCCAGCCGCAATATGAAGCGACGCGGCCAATTTCTCACGCGCCTTTTCCGCCTCGGTGCTCAGTGGTCGGAATTCATCTGTCCATGCTGGTAAGGTTGTCTCCAGGTCATAAACAAGTGCCTCTTTCTCTGCGCCTGGGATGCCAGACTCGACAACCTTCACTCTTCTCCATTCCCATCCAGTAATTGAGCGCGGGACTTTGGCCTGGCAAATAGTGCCAACCGGCGGTAATCCCTCTCCGCTCCATTCTGGCATATCAACACCCTGACCAATGCACTCATTCAGGTCGGCTTCGGCATCATTTTCTGTGATGCCAGCATAAGAACGCCATGCGTCAGCGCGCACCTGTTCTGATTTCGTCGGCTTTTGCAGACGGTAGGCGATGATGTCGCCGTTAACACCATCATGTGACCAGTCATAATCTCCGGCTCTGTCACTATTGAATTTGTACCGGTTCGGCTTCCGGTATTTGACTTCAACAATCGCGTCGCTATCAACCGGGCACTCACCGCCAGCCCATTGAATCCAGCCATTATGACCAACAACGGCTTTACTTGCAGCAAGAGCGGCTTCGTATTGCTTCCTTGAAACTACGGATGTATTGCAGTCATCTGCGGCACCAATATAGCCAATTTGCATTTCATACCCAGACTCCGAGGTGTCCATCCATTCATCATCGGAATCCATCTCTGGCTTATAGCGAAAACCCCATGTCGCAGAACCTTCGTCCTGAGCGATGTATGAAATATTGGCAGGCCAACCGCCCCGATGCGACAGCTCTTGAACCAGTAAGTCGATAAGTTTCATTTTGTCTCTCCTGTTGCTTTTTGAACGCAAATAGCATCGAAACCGCTGTAGTTTTTATTGAAAATTGCACTTATGTTTTTAGCTGCCTTTTCACATGCATCATGATTAGAGAACTCAGCTGTTGTTACTGCTGGCCCTTGATATGATGCAACAATGATAAATAGAATCCATGTCACTTTGTTTCTCCCAGTGCTTTGTTGATTGCTGCGTGAGCGGCGTCTGTTGATGGCCCGTGAACCATGTCGTCAACTATATCCACCAGTTTAATCAAAGCCTCAAGCAACTCAGGTGCTGCGGCGATTAGCTTGGAATCTTCAATGCATTGAACTTCCTCACAGATTGCAATATACGAACGACATCCTATGCCATTTTCAAGAGAGTCTGTCTGGATGATTTTAATCTCATCGCCATCCATCATCATTTCCCACGGACCTGGAGTACCTTTAAACTCTTTCATCTTATTGCTCCTCAAAAATCGCGATTAACTGGTCAATCACATCATCAACTTCTGCGCATTTTCCATCTGCGCGAGATGATATATATCGGATGTCGTCTGCTGACAGGTTCAGAGCGGTAAAAATCTCGACCATTGCCTGCATTACAATGCAGTAATCTCTGTTCGTATCACACTCCATGAAGCTGCATGCGAATGCATCACGGAGTCTGTCTTTAGCGTCTTTATCAATCATCATCTTGCTCCTCTCGATGTTGGTGGATAAATCTTACCGCATCTATACCTTATGTCAACCACTATATCAATCTATTTTCACCAGTGTCATTTCGTGCTCTTTCTTTTGACTTTTGCTTTTTTATATGTTAAATTGGCTACGCTTCCAAGGGTGGCAGCGTGGCAACGCCGACAGGCAAGTTTGCCTCGGCGGCCCACTGGTTGCGAATCGAGCCAAAACATAACAATGAGGTTTTTTTATGACCCCGGTTATAAAGTCAATTATTGATGACATCATCAAGGCCGAAGGTGGTTACTCGAATAACCCAAACGACTCCGGCGGTGAAACGATGTACGGCATTACAAAGTCGGTAGCTGTAGCGAATGGCTATACCGGGGCAATGAAAGACCTGCCTATCTCACTTGCCGAAAACATCTACTACACTCAGTATGTATCGAAGCCAAAGTTTGACCTGCTGCTGCCGCTGTCTGAATCCATTGCTGCCGAGGTGATTGACACCGGGGTTAACATGGGGCCATCTGCGGCGGGAAAGTTCCTTCAGCGCTGCCTGAACGCCTTTAACAACCAGGGCAAGGCATACGCTGATATTGCTGTCGATGGGAAGGTCGGCCCGGCTACTGCGTCAGCACTTAAAAGCTATCTGGGTGCGCGCGGAAAGCAAGGTGAAACCGTGATGCTCAAGGCGCTGAACTGCCTGCAGGGCGCGCGGTATATTGAGCTGGCAGAGGCTAACCAGAAGAACGAGGCTTTCGCATATGGCTGGATTGCCAATCGCATTTCCCTTTGATTGTTTGGTCGAGATCTGCATTGGTGCTACAGTAGTGGTCATACTGCTTGCGCTATTCTGGAAAACCGATGCTTAAAGACCTGCTTACCTCGCCAGTCGGCGACTTCTCGCTATCAAAAACATGCCAGTTTATCGGCGTCATGATTGCTTCAGGCGTCATCGTCTGGCAGGCATATCAGAACACGCTTACAACAGATATGTTCGGCATCTATCTCGCCGTCGTCGTGGCTGGCAACTCCGTTAATAAGCTAATTGCCGTGAGAGAAAAGAAAGATGATTCGACCTCTGGATAACTGGAAGGCAGTCAGAGCGCTTGATGTGTGGTATTGGTTCCCGCCCATTAGTTTTCTCAGGCGGTCGATTCTTGCAAGGAAGTGCCTAGCCCTGGCCAGGGCTGACAGAATGCTTTCGGAGGCTGATAAATGATAACCATAAGCACAATCATCGGAGCAATCACCGCGCTAATCATCGGGGCGGTCGGGCTCTGGTTCGGCGGAAAGTCTCGCGGCAAGTCAGAGCAGAAAGCTAAATCAGACATTCAACAGGCGCAGCATTCAGTGGTGCAAGAGAAAGCCCGCACAGAATCCGTTAAGGTGGCAAACGATGTTAAAGATGAAGTTCTGCGCAGCAATCCTGTCTCTGTCCGCGACAAGTTGCGCGACGAATGGACCCGTCCAGGTAATTGATACATCTTGCGACTGGGTGCACCCAATCTGGATGGATGCCGGGGAAATCGACCACATGACCGACGGCACGCTGCGCCAGATTCTTACCCACAACGAAACGTGGAAGAAAAAGTGTAACGGCGACAAAATGCCATCGCGGAAAGGTTGACACGATAATCAGATTGGGGGATACTTACATCACAACGTTGCTCCCGTTGTGGTTAACCAGCAAGCCGGAGGTGGAAGCCCTCGCCGGAGACGTAACCGGCCGACAAGATGATGCAAACGTGAAAGGTCGCTAAAACTCGTTAGGCCGATGAGTTCAGATGGCAATAAAGAACTGACAGCCGGGAAAGACCGGCACGCAACAGGTAAGGGCATTGACTACACCAGATATATCTTCGGATGTAATGGTAAAACCATGCAGTGCCCTTATCGTTGTGGTGTAACTCAATTCCTGCTTGCGGGTTAGATGGGTAGAGTAATGCATTAACTGGTTAAATCCAGCAGGTTAGGCATGATGCTATTGCCGACCCTGAGTGTCGGTTCGAGTCCGATCACCACAACACTTAATATCCAGCATTATCGCAATCATATGTAGGGGTATGTATGGGTTACGGGGCTGGATATTGAGAAAGCACGCTGGCAATGCTTAAACCAGCAAATTTTGCACGCGTAGCTTAATTGGTTAAAGCAACCGACTTATAATCGGCTGATTGAAGGTTCAAGCCCGTCCGTGTGCGCCAAATCATAAGACCCGCTTCGGCGGGTTTTTTCTTATCCAATCCCCCGTGATATACTGACGTTAATTTTCATGAGGGATTAATAATGGCCAAGAAGCCCCACCTCAAGCTACACAATGACGGCAGTCTGTCATACCGCGTGGATGCGTGGGCTAACCCCATCTCCGGGCAGGGTATGCCTGGCATCGATAAAAGCCTCGGGCAGGTTCTGTCACCTGCATTTTCGCATCTGATGCATAACAACCAGCAGGTGCTGACTAACATCTATCTGTCTGACTGGCTGGCGCGTAAAATCTGCGACCTTCCCGCAGAGGATGCCACCCGCAAGTTTATCGAAATTACCGGAGTGGATGGCGAGGATAAAAAGCGCGTCGAGTCCATGCTGGACGACATGGGTCTGCGTGCATCCGTGCGCAAGGGTATCGCCTGGTCACGCCTGTTCGGTGGCGCCGGTGTTCTGAAGGTTTATGATGATTCTCGCCCGCCAGAATCACCTCCATCAGAAACAGCGGCCATCATCGACCTGGTGCCGCTCGATCGCTGGTCATTAAGCGTTGATGAAATCGACCTTGATCCTGAGTCCCCGCATTATGGGCGCGCGCTGAATTATGTGGCTCGCAACGGTGTGACGTATCACCGTGACCGAATTGCGCCTTTCTATGGCTGCCCGGTGCCATACGACACCCAGATTGAATTGCAGGGGTGGGGTGGCTCATATGTAGCGATGGCATGGTCGGCAATTGCCGCCTATAACGAGACATTGCAGGATGCGTCATTCCTGCTGAAAGAGTCAGGTGTTGGCATCCTTTCCGTGCCAAACCTGACAGCGGCGCAATCAATGGGCATGACGGCATCGCAAGCCGTAATGAACCGTGCAAACGCCTTCAATCAGGGTAAGTCAATTTACCGGGCGGCGGTTGTCGACAAAGAAGAGCAATTCGAGTTCGTTAACCGCTCCCTTCAGGGCATCCCCGACTTCGTTGACCGCTTTGCCACAGCGGTAGCTGGCGCGACTGGCCTTTCTGAGATGATGCTTTTCGGTAAATCTCCGGCGGGCCTCAATGCCAGCCAGGAAGAAATCCTGTCGGTTTACTACGACAAGATTGCCGCGATTCAGGAAGGCGACCCGTCTGCGCTGGTGCAGTCATGTATTGATAACGTGAAGATGCAGACAGGTCTTGACTTCGACTGGAAGTGGGCAGAGCTTAGCGCGATGTCGCCTGACAAGAAGGCAGCCTCAATGGCATCGGTGGCAACGGCAATTGCGACGCTTGAGCAATCTGCGGCGCTCACGCCTAACGAGGTGCGCAACCTGGCTAACGATACGGGTCTGTTCTCACTGGAAGAATTGCCGGAAGATGAAGAAGAACAGGATCCGTTAGGTCTTAACTTACTCGGTGGCGAAAATGGCACAAACGGAATTTCAGAAACAACTGGAAGCACTGAAGCCGGACAAGCGGAAGCGTAAAGTCCTGCTGCCAGCCCGTCACCCTGTACGGATTGAGCAGCAGTACGCGAAGATGCTGCGCGGCATCATTGATGGCATAAATGCCGAACTGAAAACCCGCATTGCTGATGAATTAAAAGCAGAGATTTCGGCGCGGGAGGATGGCTATCGTGCTGATGACCTGTCGGCGGTTCTGCGAGCTATTCGCTCACTGGCGACGGGCAACATTCCAGGGTTGTCATTCGTGCGCAACATTGGCGATTCTATTCGTTCAGCAATTGATGGCAACTGGCAGAAAGCAATCAACCAGGCCATTGGCGTCAACGTGGCACTGCCAGGAACCGACATGAGCGCCAACATTGACGCATGGGCTGAGGAAAACACGGCGCTGATTACTAACCTGACGCAAAGCTACCTGAGCAAGATTACAACTGCCGTTAACTCAGGATTCCGCGATGGGCTGTCATGGCGTGACATCAGCAAAAACATTCGGGCCGAAACAGGGGTTGCGAAACGACGAGCCGACCTGATTGCCCGCGACCAGGTTGCTACCATGAATATGCAGGTCACGAAGCAACGCGCGGCAGACCTGGAAATCAAGCAATTCGTCTGGCGCACGATGGAAGACCAGCGGGTGCGAGGAAATCCGTCAGGGCTTTACCCGAAAGCAAAGCCGTCACATTATGCGCGTAACGGCAAGACGTATAACTGGTCAGATGGCGCTGGTGCTCTGGATACTTTCCCGGGGCAGGCTATTAACTGCAGGTGTTACGCTTCCAATGTCATTGAATTTTAAAGAGAAATTTAAATGAGAAAAGATTATCGCATCGACAAAGGCGGTCGCATAACCTCAAAGATTGACGAAAATGGCTATCTGCGCATCGATGGCGTGGTGGCACATGTCGGCATCCTTGAATATATGGAAGATGATGGCACGATTATCCGTGAATTTGTGCCAGAGGAAACGTTGTTTGATGAGGAATCGCTAAAGTCCCTGGCTGGTGCGCCGGTGACTTTGCAGCACCCTCCCGTGATGATCACTCCATCCAACTACAAGGAATACTCTCAGGGCAGCGTTAACGGGATGCCAAAGCGTGACGGTGACAATCTTGTCGCGTCAATGCTGGTAATTGGCAACGAGGCGCTGCATGCTGTAGAATACGACGGAGTAAGTGAGCTTTCTCCGGGTTATTCCGTTGACCTTGATGAAACGCCGGGTGAATGGCAGGGCCAGAAGTATGACCGTGTCCAGCGCAATCGGCGCTATAACCATCAGGCCATCGTGGATGCCGCGCGAGGTGGCTCAATCTGTTCACTGCGTTTTGATGGCGCAAATGTGCCGAATAACGAGGAGAAATCAATGACTCAAATCAAACTGCCAGGCGGCGGCACTGTTGAAGTTGCAGACGCAGCTACGGCAGCGACCATCAACGCGGCGCTGGCGAAGCAGGGCAAGCGCCTTGATTCCGCTACAGGTCAGCTCAAAAAGCTGGTCAAGGCCATCGCTCCAAAACTGAAGCTAGACGCTGACGACATCATTAAAGATGTCGACGACGAGAACAAGGAAGTGGTTGAAGTCGATGTTCCGGCGGTGGAAAACGCAGTAGCCAGCGTTTCCGAAGCGGTAGACACCCTCCAAGCTCAGCTTGATGAGCTGGCTGATGCGGTAAACGGCGACACTCCTGATTCCTTAATGGATGAAGAAGACCAGGACAAGGTGGATGAGGACACCGACCCGGAGCAGAAAACCGACTCCCTCAGCAAAATGCTGCGAATCATCGAAGATGCCAAAAAACTGAAACCGGGAATCAGCCATATGGATGGCAAGCGCGTGAAAACTGCTCGCGAAATCCAGGTTGAGGCGCTCATTGCCGCAAAATCCGGCTTCAATGCTGATGGCAAGTCTGCCGCCTATATCAGCGGTCGATTCGATGCCGCAGTGGATGGACTGAAGAATCGCACCGACAGCCTGCGCACTCAGCGTCAGGGTCTGAATCTTGATGGCATGTTCAACTCTCGCGAAGAGTCTGGACAGGCTGCATATAACGCTAAATTCTACGCGGGGAAAGCATAATGGCGCTCAATAACACCTACTCCTTAACCCAACAGCCGTATGCCCCTGGCATGGTTGCGGACGCACGATTGACGCAGACAGTCAGCCGTATCGCATCTGCTGCTATCAAAGCAGGTCAGGCCGCTGTTCGTGATAACAACGACCACAAAGTTAAACCGGTGTCTGCTGCTGGCGATGTCGTTATCGGCGTTGTTCGCTGGGAAGCTACCTGGGTTGCCGCTGATGGCGCAACCGAGCAGACTCACGCAATCGGCAAAGACGTATCTGTCGTGACCGATGGCCCGGTATGGGTTCATGCAACTGTTGCCGTGAATCAGGGTGAACTGGCCTACGCTCTCACCGATGGCACTGGCTTCACCAATGTTTCAACCTCGGCAGCAACGCGCCCGGTAGGCATCTTCGACACCTCAACCACCGGTGCAGGCGCTGCGATTGTCAACCTGAAACCAGCAACCACCGCACCAGCAGCCTAACAGGGGATAATAATGAATATCAATTTACGACTGGACCATCTTAAGGGCGTGAAGCTTGATGCGGGCTGGGAAACCACCCCTACCATGCTGGCGAGCCTGGTATCTAAGGCACTGGATGTGCAGCAGCTTGGCTTCCGTGCTGATGCCGCGACTGGTGTCATCTTTGCACAGCAGCTTCAGGCGATGTCTAACCGCATCCGCGAGAAAGAATATCCTCAGTGGAAAGGTAAAAACCTGCTGCCAATGCAAAATGAAGCGCCATTCGGTGCTGAAGAGTTTGCCTACGTTGTCGCTGACCGCGTTGGTATGCTGGAGCACATCACCAACTACGCCGACGACCTGCCAAACATCGAGGTAACTGGCGAGAAGATGGTTGTAAACATCCGTGCATTCGGTGGCTCGATTATTTACAGCGTATTTGAAATCGCCAAAGCAACCGTAGCTGGCATGAATATCGTTGACCGTAAGGGTATGGCGATCCGGAATGCAGCAGAGCAGAAGCTGGACCAGATTATCTGGGTTGGTGATGCTGAAACTGGCCTGACCGGGCTGTATAACGCGCCGAACGTTACCACTCGCACCGCACCAAATGGCGCGTCTACTACGTCGACCTGGGCAACTAAAACAGCAGAAGAAATCTATGCTGACCTGGTTTACCCGATCACCCAGCAGGCGACAGACACACTTGGCGCTGAGCGTCCTGATACCGTCGTCATGACCTCTGCGAGCTATGAACGTGCCCGCACCACATTCTTCACCGATAACACCGGCGAGAATGCGATGGAGCGATTCAAGAAATCCTACCCGGAAATCACGGTTGAAACCGTGGAGTGGTTAGGACCGAAGGGAACCGGTCAGACTAACAGCGCGATGATTCACTATCGCAACGATTCCGAGAAGCTCGGCGTTGAGGTTCCAAAACCGTTTACCATGATGCCGCCAGAAGCTCGCAACCTGGCAACCGTGGTGGATGGCTACCTGGCAACCGCCGGCGTTGTGGTATACTTCCCACTGTCCGTAACTGTAACCAACGGGATTTAATCATGGCTGAAGTAAAAGCAACCAAGAAAGTGACCGTGATCAACCAGCGCGCAAACATTCACTATTCCGGCGACCTGCGCCTGCTTCCTGGCGTTGAAACCGAAGTGACTGCCGAGCAACTGGCGTTCATCGAAAGCAACGAAAAGCACCTCGTTGATGCCGGTCATATCGTGATTAAGAAATAATCCGGTGACGTGTTAAAATAAAGGGATGCTACGGCGTCCCTTTTTTACAGGTGGAATATGGCACTAGACCTTGCGCAATTCCGGGCTTCATACCCCGAATTTGTTAACGTACCGGATGAGGTGATTCAGCGATACCTAACTGAGTTCACGGTTTTATATACCGGATGCTACGGTGAATATTACGATGTGCTACAGGGTTACTATGTGGCGCACATGCTGGCGACAAATTATAACCTGACTACTGGTCAGCCTGGTGGTGGTTCGGTTACGGTGGTCACTACCGGGCGATCGGTTGGTGACGTCAGCGTATCCGGTCAGGCTATTGGCGTTGGCTCTGATGGCTCAATGTGGGATGGCACAACCTATGGGCAGATGTTTAAAAGCCTGATTGCCATGTTCGGTGCTGGGCCTTACCTCACGCAATCGGCTCATCTTTATGGCTGCTAAAAATAAGCTGGTGATTCGAAACCCAAACGCCATCCGTGACATGCGGCGGCGTATCGGTGCACACGCTGTAGCTGTTGGCGTTCATGGGAATGAGGGTATGCACAAGGATGAAAATGGAGAGCAAACAGGAAACACAGTGGCTGAAATATATTGGTGGAACGAATTCGGCACATCCCGCATACCTGAGCGCCCGACGCTGCGACCGACCTTTGCGAAAGAGAAAGCGAAGTACATCCAGATTCTCGGCAAGATTACCGCTCGCGTGATGAATGAAGAGAATTATAATCTGCGGCAGGCAATGGGCAGGCTTGGCGAGGTTGCGCAGCAGGATGTGCAGCAGGCCATCGTTGCGCTTAAATCACCGCCAAACAAGCCTAGCACAATAAAGAAAAAGAAATCAGATAATCCACTGATTGATGGTGGTGACATGGTAAGTAGAATCAGATGGGCATACGTCAAGCCGGAGGAATAATGTTATTTGATTTTAATCAGGTGTGGGGCGATCAGTTTATTGATTACACCCTTATCCGATATTCTGCCGGGGCTGATAATGCCGAGGGGGTTTACGTTCCAGGCTCATCGACCACGCAAACAATCCAGGGAATGCCGCCGCAGCCGCTGAATGAAAAGGAACTGATGCAGTTCACGGATGGGCAGAAGATTCAGGACATCCAGAAGATTTACACCTCCTTTCCTGTTCGAGTCAGGACTGATGAGGTTAATGCCGACCGCTTCCAGTTTGAGGGTCAGGAGTACGAGGTTATCAAGGTGGAAACCCGCGACATCCTCGGCAACTATTACAAGGCCACCGTGCGAAAAATTCAGGGGGACGTGTGAGTATTGAATCGGCATTAACTGCATTGCTTAAGCGCCTCACGCCTGTCGTTAAGCAGGCTCCGTATAATGGGCCGCGTCCAACTGGCGTATACATGACCTTCCAGCCTATGGCGATCATCCCGCAACGCAGCCCGATGAAGAAGCGAGTGTTGCAGTCAGATAACGAGACATTCACGGAAACAAACTGGTTCCACTCAGAGCTAACCGTTAGCGTGAACGCCTATGGTCCGGGTGGTTATTCTCTGCTGATGGGGCTTCATGGACTGAAAAACTATTATGAGGCTCGCGGCGCACTGGCAGCTGAAGGCATGGCGCTGATCACCATCGGGCAGGCCAGAAATCTCTCCGAGTTAGGCGATGAGGCATACCGCACCCGCTGGCAGTCTGACGTTGTTTTCCACATCTCGCCAATGACGGAATTTGACGATTACCGGCTGCGCCAGTTTTACGTCACAGGTCAGTGGGTATCTACGGGTGATGTGCTTACTATTGAAACAATCGCGCCATCTTCGCCAGCGCTGTGAGGCTGTGATATTATTACCAGGCAAGTACTTGCCAAAACGAGGATTTAAACATGCCTACTCCGATTCGCCGCCGTTTCGCGGTCGATACGCTGCTGAACGATAAAGTAGCCACTGTCGATGTGCTGAACCGCGCAGGCTTTATCACAACCAACGATTTATTCAGCGGTGAGCGTTATCGCATCCTCACCCCTGACTCCTATGCTGACGAGGTCGATGCGGTGTCGCATCCTGTTGAGTTCAAGTGGCTGCAGACCCACTTCTCGCAGGAAGGTGGCGCACCTGCTGACGTTGCAGTGATTTACTGGGACAAGACTGCCGTAAACACCCCGGCCACTGCTGGCAAACTCACCGGCGGCGTTCTTTCTTCTGAAGAACAGGAGCTGGCAAAATTCACCGGCATTAGTGATGGCGCTATGAGCCTGACCATAGACGGCTCACCAAAGGAAATTACTGGTGTAAACCTTTCCAGTGTCGCCTCTATGGCTGATGTTGCTACCGCGCTCAACAACAAGACCACGCCTGTGGCAACAGTTACATGGGCGGCAGGAACTGCGCAGTTTATCGTAACATCTGCGACAACTGGCAGTACATCAAGCGTCACCATCACTGGCAGTGATACTCCTCTGGCAAAGGCGATGAAACTGGCAACATCTACTGGCTCGGCGTCAACTCCCGGAACCGCTCAAACCACTGGCGAGTCATTCCCTGATGTAATGAATGATTTCTACGCTCGAGGCGGCAATGCTTATTTCTATGCCTACGCTGGCGTAAATGCTGGTGCTATTGCGGACCAGAAAACAATCGCGGAATGGGTCCAGTCGAGCGCAGAAAACAAGGCGCAGGCCATGTTCATGACTACCGACCAGAATGCTGTCCTTAACACTGCAACGAGCGACATCGGCTATCAGTTGCGCAATACCAGCATAGAGCGGTCTTCAGTAATATATCATCCTACTGGTGTGGTTAATGGTGTAGACATGACAGATCAGCGTCCTGATGCTGCGATTCTTGGGCGAATGCTCTGGACTGACCCTGGCGCCCAGCAGTGGGATTACAAAACCCTGACCACCGCCAGTGACTCAGGCTTAAGCCCAACAGAACAGGGCAACCTTCGCGCTAAGGGCTACAACTTCGTGGAAACATTCACGAACACAACGTTCACGCACCTGTTCAAAGGTCGCACCTGTACCGACCGTGAAATCCGTATTCAGTGGGGAGCTGACTGGTTTGATAACAATCTGCAAGCAAGCCTCGCAAACTACGCATTCCGCACACCGCTGATGGCATTCGATGAAGAAACGTTCACGGATGTTGAAGCGCTGATTCGTGAGTGGCTGGAACGAGCGGTAGACCGCCGGGTTATCCTGGAAGATTACACCGTGTCACTGCCAGACCCTGACAGCATTCCTGCATCTGTGCGTAAATCCGGACAGGCAACATTCAACGACGTATATCAGGCAACGCTGAACTCCGCCATTGATGGCTGGGTTGTTCGCGGAACCTGGTCAATTGGGGGTATCTAATCGTGCCAATTTACGATCCGAATAAAGTTACCCTTTCCTGGGGTGGGGTTGCAGCTCGTGCAGTTGCTAATGGTGAAATGTTTAATTTCACATTTAACAATGACATCTGGAACACCTACGCTTCCATCAAAGGCGGCGGCGCTTTCGTCAAATCTCTTGATAAAACAGGGACTTGCGTAGTCTCCTTGCAGGACGTAAGCCCGACAAAGGCGGCATGGCAGGCGCTTTATGAGGCGGGCAAGCCACTGCCACTCCTTCTGCTTGACCGGAACAGCACAGGCGAGGTTGCTGGTGCAAAAGAGGCCATGCTGGCGCGGCCTCCGGCCCTGGTGAAGGCGCAGGAGTTAACCATCGTGCAATTCACCTTCAAGTTTGTGGATGGGTATATCATCCATACAGGGCAGGCGCTGGATTAAACAAATTGGGGCTTCGGCCCCTTTTTTACGCATGTAATGGTTGACACAATAGAAATGTGGTGTATAGTTCAACACATAGGGAGGCGGCAGGATGCAGCAGGAGAGGAGCAACGCAGGGGCTTGATCGTAGTGTCAGGATTCCCAACCGTGAGGCCAGAACGCACACACTACCGGAAACGGAGAACGCTAGTGCGGTTACTGAACCGAGGCTACCGACGAAGCACGCCACCCCATCAATAACACCACAAGGAGTAACGAAATGTCATTACCTAAATTTGAAGTAGCACTGCAGCCAACAAATGAACAAATTCAAGCTGGTATTAAGCAGTTGCTAGAGGAAGCTCCTGGATTGGAGGATGAATTAGATGACGAGCAATTGCAGGATGCCGTCGTGTTCATCTGGCAAGCAATGATTGCTGCGCGATAAGGAGAGAGAAATGAGCAACATCTACTGCCGCGCTTGCGGCGCACAAATCCACGAATCAGCGACCGACTGCCCTAACTGCGGCGCGAAGCAACAGGTTTACACGAAGAGCAAAGTTACCGCCGTGCTGCTGTGCTTCTTCTTCGGATTCATTGGCATCCACCGCTTCTACCTGGGCCGTCCGTTTTCCGGCGTGATGTACATCCTGTTCTGCTGGACTGGCATCACCTTTTTCGTGGCTTTTATCGAGTTCATTATCCTGCTGTGTACTAGTGAGCAGGAGATTAACCGTAAGTATGGAGCGAAGAAATGACGGAATGGATTAAGTGTAGTGAGCGGATGCCTGGTGATTTTGAAGATGTTCTGGTTACTGATGGGGTTAACGTTGAGGTGATGTGGTTGGATTGCGACGGTTTCTGGGATTGTTGGGCGCCGCGTAACTCAAATATCAGTAGTGAGGATGTAACTCACTGGATGCCGCTTCCTGAACCACCAACAGAATAAGCCCCTCACGGGGCTTTTTTCATTCCCATCCCGCCGTGTTATAATTATGTCAACCAAACACGGAGACACGAAATGCAACTCAAAGACATTAAAGCAGGCGAGCACACTTTCAGCGTAGTCATGCCGACCACACGCGAAGGCTTCCGCATTCAGGCCAAGCTCATGAACATCGCGGCGCTGACCTACCAGGGCAAGCTGCAAGGTGATGAGCAGTACGACCTGCTGAAATCCATGCTGAATGGCGCAGAAGTCGATAATCAGCCGCTTGATTTCGACAAATTCTTCGAAGGCCAGATTGACCTCGCCGATACCGTTTTCTTTGCTTACGTGAAGGAGATGTACCCGAGTTTTTTGGGGAAGGCGACCGCTATGTTTCAACGCAAGATGGCGGAGAACTCCGGGTCGGCGGAAAGCTGATTTACACGCGTGACATCCAACCGTCATACTCTGACGAGATGGCGGCGGTGATGCGCGTAGCCAAAGCATATTACTCCAGCCCTGATGACGTGCTGAACAAATGGTCGTACCATATGTTCCTGGACTGCTGCGAATCCCTTCACGTCGAGGCTGAGATTAATCGCAGAATCAACGAATCACTTTATGAGGCCGACTGATGGCATTTGTTACTGAGCTTTTGGGTTACATCGGCCTCGATGTTGATGATGCCTCATTTAACGAAGCTGAACAGTCCGTTAAGGACGTTACTAAGGTCATGGCTGGCCTTATCACCATTGCGGCATCGGCGGCTACTGCGGTCACTGGTGCGGCTTATGCGATGGTTAACGACTTCGCCAATACCGCAACAGAGATTGACCAGTTAACCAAGCGCCTGAACGTCAATGCTGAGGCGTTCCAGGCCACGGCCTTCGCCGCAAAATCATTTGGCATTGAACAGGACCAGCTTGCAGACGGCATGAAAGAGCTGTCGATGCGGGCTGGCGAGTTTGCGCTGGACGGGAAGGCTAACGCGGACGCGTTTGGCGAAATCGGCATCACGCAGGCTCAGGTTAAACAGTACGGCAACAATATCGAAGGGCTTTTCAGGCTCGTCAGGAATAAACTGAGCGAGGTTAAAGAGCAGGGCAAGCGGCAATTCCTTGCTGATGCCCTTTTCGGTGGCGGGCTTGCTGATGTTGGCGGTGAATTTTTCTCACAGACATCCGAAAACATCGCGGCACTTCAGAAGCAGGCGCGAGAATCCGGGCTGGTAATTAGCCAGGAGAATCTCGATATGGCGCGGGAATATACCCGCGAGATGGATTTATTACAGGCTCGCATCAAGGGGCTGTGGAATATCGTCGCCTCCAGACTGCTGCCGGTATTCACGCGCATAACACGCCAGATGAAGGAGTTTTTCGACCTTCACGGTGAAGATATAGTAGACGCCCTGACCGCTGCGATTAACGGACTCACTACCGCCGTAAAATACCTCGGCATTGCTGCTGCAATCGCCATGCCTTACCTGATTGGCTCAGTCGCTATCGCTTCATGGGCTAAGCTCATCGCGCTAACTAATACCCTTACCGGTGCATTCCTCGCAATGCGCACTGGTGCCATGCTGGCATGGGCTGCTGCGGCTGCTGGTCCTGCACTTGTTGGCGCTGCCATAATCAGTCTTATTCTGGTTATCCAGGATATATACACCTACTTCACCGGCGGCGACTCGATTACCGGGCGCATAATTGAAGCATTCGGCAAGCCGATGGTGGATGGTATTAAGAAGGCATGGAGCGGATTAAAACAGTGGTTTAAGGACTGGATTGCAGATGTCGGGCGATGGTTTGCTGACCTTATTCCTGACTGGCTGAAAAACCCTGCAATCAAGAGTAGGCAGCAGATGATTGAGTCAGGGCAAGGTGATCCGAATACAAAGCAATCAACATTTGCTTATCCTGTTCCTGGCGCTCCTGGCATTACTGAGCCACCGGTTCTAGTGCCCCCTCGCACATCCGTAACCGCTCCACCAACAATGGCGCAGGGAATGGCACAAGCTAATGCTGGGCGAGGAAATGTCATTACCACTAACAGCGGCAATACAACTGTTGGCGAGATTATTGTTAATGGCGCTGAAAATCCGGTGGCAACTGCGCAGGCTATACGGCAGGAGCTACGAAGAGATAACGCCTCAAGAACTAAGGGTATTGATACGGGGGTTAAATACTGATGCTTATCTTCGAACCAGGAAAGCTGAGAAAGCTCTTCGGTAGTGACTACAACCAGATTTCAGTCATCCCTATTGATGTGACTCAGGTTGAAACGCATACGTTTAACCACGCCATCACCCGCAAGCCAGTGCAGGACGGGGCGACAATATCTGATAACATCCTGATTGAGCCGGATAGTGTGACCATTCAGGGAATTTTCACTGACCAGTCACTATTGAATAAGGGAATTGAGCTTGTGCAGTCAGCGCTGGACGACGGGTTTACCCCGTCCACCATGAGCACATGGGAAGACAAGCTCGCCAAGCTGCATGAGATTCGCAAGATGCGCGAGCCGTTTACGCTGGTGACATCGCTCGGCACTTACAAAAACATGTTCTTCGACGGGCCTATCACCGTCAACCGTGACCTGACGACCAGTGATGCGCTTTTCTTCACTGCCACGCTAACCGGCATTAACATCATCTCAGCGCGAACCACACAGGTTCCTGCCAGTGCAATGAGCGACAACAAAAACGGCGGGTCGAAGAAGATGGCCCCTAAAAAGGACGTTGGCAAGAAATCGAATACCGCAGGCCAGATTAACGCCGCAGGGAAGAAGGTCGGGGCAGCTACGCCAGAGAAGTCGAAATCATGGCTTCTGCAATCTGGAGAATGGGGTGCCAAAAAAATTAATGGGTGGCTTAACTGATGGACAATATCCTTATCCAAATTGAGCAGTACCCAGACCAGACCATGCGCATGGACCTGGATGGAAAGCCGACAACTATTCGCCTGTACTGGTCTGATTTCGATGAAAGCCTTTCAGCTCTCGCCGCTGATGATGGATGGGTTCCGGAAGGGTGCTGGAATATGGACATCTCAAACGATGAATTTGAGGCTTACGGCATCGTCATCACAGGCGGGTGCGACATTCTTGAGCCGCACGCGCAGGCATCGCTTGGTGGAATGTTTCTTGTCCCGGTGACGCCAGGGAAAAAAGAGTTAACGTTTGAGTCGTTCGGCGTTGACCATCTGCTTCTATACGTGCCAAAAGTTAACTATGATGAATTTGTTGCTGACATAGGTTACGCGCGATGAGGTATTTCAAGGGCGAGGCATATCTCGAGGTTATCTACGAAAAAGAGGCTATCGTTTACGACCAGAAGAATGACGCCGGACGCATGTTGCAGGTTGATTTTGACATCAAGATGAGCCGCAGCAAGACGCCAAATCAGGGTGTCATTGCGATTTATAACCTGGCAGAAACAGACCGCAGACGCATTGAGCGTGATGCCAAATCCGTTCGGCTGTACGCGGGTTACGATGGCGATAACAAGCTCATCTTCGTGGGTGATGTCGTATTCGTTTCGACGGTGAAGGAAGGTGTTGACTGGAAGACCGAGATTAAAGCCGGTGACGGCTTCCGCTCGTTCAGCCAGTCTATTACCAGCAGGAATTACGCAGCAGGAACGCCAATCAGGACTATAGTTGAGCAGACAGCACGCGATATGGGTATCGCGCTGAAAGAGTCAGCCAACATTCTCAAAGGATTGCTTGATGGCTCTATTACCCTGCATGGAAAATCACAGCTTGCACTTGACCAGGTTGTCAGGAATGCCGGTGGTGAGTGGTCTATTCAGGACAATGAACTTCAGGTCACGCCAATCACTAAGCCGATTGATGGCGAGGCCATCGTACTGGATTCATCATCCGGCTTGCTTGAAGCGCCATCGGTATCGGAGAAGGGCGTCAATATACGTTGTCAGCTCCACCCAGATTTGAGGCCGGGCAAGGTGGTTAAACTTGAATCATCATCGTGGACCGTTGATTCCGGCGGCACTGGCGTGATGGATGGCACGCAGGTGAAGAAAGACAAAAAGAGCGGAAAGACTCAGCAGGTGCAAAAGGAAAAGACCTACCCGGTTGAGCGAGGCAAAGACTATAATGGATTTTATATCTGCCAGTCAGTGCAATTCGTTGGTAATAACGCTGGCGGCCCATTTGAATGCAGGCTTGAAACGATAGAGTTACCGAATGCTACTTGATACCTCAATGCACGAGATGGAGAGTGATGAGTCTCTCCTGTACTCAATGGACCAGAACGCGCTAACCTTGCGTACAATGATGCTCGCAGAATGCGTTTCATTTGATGCGGGGCGAAACTGCGTCACTGTCCAGCCATTACTACAGACCAACATTGACGGGAATGTCAGCAACATCCCGCCGATAAAAGACGTTCCGGTCGGATTCTATCAGGCTGGCGGGTTCGTCATAACCCATAAGCCTTCCCCTGGTGATGTCTGTATGCTGCTGATAAGCGACCGAAACATCTCTAAATGGAAGCTAACCGGTGGCATCGTTGACCCGAAAAGCTCTCAGCACCATAACATGAATGATGCAGTGGCCTACTTCGGCCTGAATGCGTTTCCTGACGCTGTGGGCGGGGTGCAGGATGGTATTGATGTTCGCTCGCTTGATGGCTCGGTCAGCCTGCACGTCAACGCGTCATCCATCACGGCAAAGGTTGGCGATTCTACCCACACTCTGACGGCATCTGATTACTCGCTTTCTGTTGGCGGGGCTAACACCATGACTGCAACGGCTTCAGGTGTAAACTTCGGCGTCCCAGTCACCATGCCAAATGGCGCGACGATTAACGGAATTCCGTTCAATACCCACAAACATACCGGCGTAGAGACCGGGGGCGGAACATCAGGAGGACCGACTTCATGAGAAGCGATTTCGAACTTGATAGCAATTCATGGGACCTGGTCATCACCGATGATATTGGCATCGTTGAAAATGCCGCCATGACGTCTCAGGATAGTAAGTTCTCACTCCAGCTGATTCAGGGTGAGGTTTTCGACGACAACCGAATCGGAATGCCGTGGCTTACCGACATGGTAAGCCCACAGGTTAGCATCGCCGCGAAGAAACAAATCATTCGTGATATCATTATGACGACTCCTGGTGCTATCGAGATAACACGTCTTGAGGTGGTTGTTGATAATGAGTCAGGCATTGCGTCGGCGGTATTCGAAGGGATTACTGACAACAGAGAGGTGTTCGGCTCCTCCATTGGGCGAATTGAACCTAAGCCACCAGTAACCAATAAAAACGTTGCAGCACTTAACGATTACCTCATAATTTTACAATAGGTGATAAATTGGAACTCAAAACATACTTCGCGCAAGATGCTGCTGGCAACATCATTTCATCTGCCATCGTCAACGTATTCCTGCAAGGCACAACCACACTTGCCACCGGATTGACTCGCGCTGATGGTACTCCGCTTGAAAACCCATTCGCTGCTGATGGCGCTGGACGTATACAGTTTCGTGCCCCTGATGGGTATTATGATGTTCAGGTAAGTGCTGGTCCAGGAATCATCCAGACACTAACCATTCAGTGCGTTGATTACTCTGGTGCTAAAGCTGATGCTGACCGGGCAGAGGCAGCGGCAGATCGTGCTGATGTTTCCGCTGAACAGGTGGCTGACGCTGTTGCGTTGAGGGGAGAGCTGGCTGAAAGCGATGGTGCCGCGTTAATCGGTGGTATCGAAATAACGGCAGAGTCGTTCGGCGTTGTAAGCGGCTTGGTTTCAATTACTGTCGCTAAAGCTAACGCAGATAAGATTATGCAAAAGGCTGCAGAACTTAGCGCTGCTGGAGGCGGGAAAATCATATTCACCAAGAGCCTATACCAGGTTCATATGAATGAGTCGGACTACAGCTCTTCGGCAGCAACACTTCGTGTGGCAGCACTTTGCATCCCCTATGACAACGTGATCCTGTGTGGGCAGGGGTGGAATTCCACCACTATCCAGGCATGGGCAACCAACTCCGCATATGGTGTTTTGCAGTGGTCAAAAGCACCATTGCAAAATGGTGTGACGAAAGTTCATGGTGTGGGTATACACAACATTTGTATCGATGGTAATTACCAAGGGGATTTCACACCGGGGTCTTATGTAAGACAGACGGAAGGGGTTGTAGGTGCAGGTATTGAAGGTTTGAGCATCAACAACCTCAAGGTTAAAAACTGTTCCCACTATGGGATGGGTTTGCAGAACGGTGGATACAAAGGGTGCATTATTGATGGTTACTGGTCAGAAAATACCGGGGCTGATGGTATTGATATTAAAGATAATGGGTCAGTTAGCCGTGCATTTCAGTTAAATAACATCTTTGTTTTCAACTTCGGGCAACTTGATGAGCCGAATAACCCATGGGCTGGTGTTGATGTCATGTCAATTGCCCCAAAAGTATCTAATGTCTATGTTTCTGACTTTGGGGATGTTGGCTGCCCCGGGGCGGGTGTTCGTATCAAGCAAGGGCCAATAGGTGCTCCGGATGGGAGAGGCTCAAGCGCCTGGGCTAACGTTTCAGACATAACGGTTGTGCAAAATAGATTTGGATCAGCTTACACGACACTCATTGGTCTGCACATAAAAGCACCTTTTGTTAACTTCAGCAATATCGTTGCAATAGGATACGAAGGCGGAAGAATAAAAAACGGCGTTTGGATAGAGGAACGCCATAGTCGCGGGTCAAATATTCAAATAGCGAATGCTGAAGACGGATTATCAATTACTGCTTCCTCAAGTGGTTCATCTGAGGGTCGTGAATATGGGGATGCAGATGACACTGTAATTAATGGTATTGTTTTCAAGGATGTAAACAGGGCTGCAATTGTTAACAGAAAATACGCCAAGTTTAGTGGCGTAACATTAAAAGATTGTCCTGTTGGATTTGTTGCTGGTGGCAGTGGCTTTGGAAAAGTAACAATAAAAGGTATTCACCTTGATAATGTTACCGACCCATTTGGGCAAATGGCAGGTTCATTTCATAGTATCACCGATGTTACAGGTACAAGCTCAGCAAACTGGCAGTCTGGAATTGGCGTTATAAAAGGTTCTAGCGACTTCAGCGCCACCACAGTAGTTAGTAAAAACGGAGTCCGTCTCTATTCTGGTTCAACAGACTCAGCACTCGGAACTGAATTGGCCCGTTTTGCAACAGCAGTAAGCGATGTGTTTTCTCCACTGAGAGTAACTGGTAACGTGCAGCCAGTTGCTGCAAATACCTATTATATTGGTACTGGTGGACTACCATGGGCTGGCGGTTTTACACAGACAGCACTAACCGTAACTTCCGATGCTGATTACAAGTCAGACCCGTTACTGATGACAGATGCTATCCTTGATGCAGCAGCAGAGGTGCAACTTGTTCAGTATCAATATCTGGACAGGATTGAAGAAAAAGGACCTGACGGTGCGCGCTGGCATTTCGGCGCTATTGCCCAACGCTATGTAGAGGCATTCGAAAGGCACGGACTTGATGCGCATCGCTTTGGGTTCATCTGTTATGATGAATGGGATGATGTTCCTGCTGTCATTGATGAAGATACTGGAAATGTGATTACGCCAGCTATCAAAGCGGGGTCACGATACGGAATCCGGTATGAAGAAATGCTGGTGATGGAAGCAGCACTTCAACGCCGTAACTGTTCGCGACTATTGGAAAAATACGAGCAACTTTCAGCGCGCATCGACGCATTAGAGGCTAAATAAATGGCATTCAGCACAATCCACACAAACTATGGCCTGCAAGCGCTGGCCGCCACCATGTGGTAAAATGATGAAAACATATCGGGGGTGGCATGGCTACGACAATTGACGAAACTGGTTTCCATCGTGACAGGTATCAGGATGTGCGAGAGGAGAATGCGCAGAGGTGGAATGATTCTTTTCCAGATATGGACACGAGTGCTCCTCGCGTATCCGGGCGCATCATCTCTATCCAATCCGCGATTAGAGATGACCTGAACGCAAAGGCTGAGTATATACTTAACTCATTCAGCCCGTTCACTGCTATAGGCTCGCAGCTTTCTAATCTTGCGCCTCTGATGAACAAGCGTCGCATGCCACGCATCTACAGCCAGGTAACGCTGCAATTTAACGCAGACCTGAATGGGGCAAATGTTCCTGATGGCACCATCGTTTCTTCATCGCTGGACCGTACCAAAAAGTTTGCCACCACACAGCGGTTAATTATTGCGCCAAATGGGTCCGGAGTGGTGCTGGCTGAAGCCATTGAGGCCAGCGATTACAAACCCGCTGCCGGAACTATCACAGTTATTGAGTCTGGCGTGTATGGTGTCGTATCGGTCACAAACCCAAACGATGGAACGCTGGGCCGTGCGCGTGAAACAGACGCTCAGTTGCGTTTCCGTATGTTGCAAACTTCATCTGCAGCTAGTGGCACACCTGAAGGGATTTACACTGCTGTAAGTCAGGTTGATGGCGTAACCTACGCATCCGTGCTTGAGAACTTCACCGACACAACTAATGCCGCCGGGATGCCACCACACTCAATAATGCCGGTAGTCGATGGTGGTGATGACAATGAAGTGGCGCTTGCCATTCTTGAGACCCGAGCCGCTGGGATTGATTTCACCACATCCGCTGACATTCCTGGGGCTTCATGGGAGAGTGTTACCGTTACTAACCCTGCAAATGGTCAGCCTGTGACGGTCTGGTTTGTAAGGCCAACAAACACCACGGCGACGATTGCAATCAACATCAGCACGGATGCAAACTTCCCCACCGATGGGCAGCAGCGCATTAAGGATGAGGTGGTTAATTTCGTTAATCAGTGGCCTATTGGTAAGTTGCTTTATGCCAGCCGCCTGTATACTCCGGTCAACCTGGTTCCCGGTGTGGACATCAACACTGTAACTATCAATGGAACTGACAGGGTTTCATTGACAGCTTATCAGAGGCTGGTGATTACAGATGCTAATATCACTATCACGGTGACGCCATGAGCACGTTTTACCAGGAATCATCGCTACAGCTGATTGAAAACCAGTTGCGCGAGTCACCTAACTACATCGAAGTGATTCGCTTGCTGGCTGAGGACTTTGATGAGGCCAGCGATATCTATGATTACATCGCCAAAAACATTAACGTCCTCAATGCTCGAGGCGTGTGGCTTGATCTCATTGGCGATATTGTTGGTGTAAGCCGGGTTTTCGAGAAGGAGATTCAGCCAGTATTCTTCGGCTTCGATGACCAGCCAAACACGACTGGATTCGGACAGGCAAGATTTAGGGAGCTGGATGATAAGACCACGGCATCATCCGTTCTTAACGATGATGATTACAGGGTGGTAATTATCGGTAAAATTGCGAGAAACTATGGTGATGTATCAGAGGTTGGGGTTGCTACCTCCGTGTTGAATATGACACAGGCCGATAACGTACTGGTGTATCAGAGTGGCCCGGCAACCTTCAGCGTTTACGTAATAGGGCTGATTAGTGATAACATTAAGTCAATACTTACTGGTACAGACCTTATCCCTCGCGCAGCTGGGGTTAAGATGAATCTCTTCTTCTCTGGTGACGACAACATATTCGGATTTGCGGACCAGTTAGGGATTAAAGGATTTGATGTTGGGCATTTTATTAACTAAGAGGTGATCGCATGGCCCTGCCAGCAGATTTCAACAAGATTTATGGCTCAACAGCCACTGGCGGATTGACGCCAATCAGTGATGTTAACTATGCAAAGGGTTGGGAATTTGTGGGGTCAAATCCACCAACAAAAAATGATTTCAGTTATCTGCAAAATTTATCAGACCTGAAATCTCAGTGGCTATACTCAAACAAGCTGCAAAGAGCAAACCCATTCGGTGACATCAAGGCGGATGGTGCTGTGCAAGCGGCTCTAGAAAATCTTGGCTTGGGAGATGGGTCAGCATTACCTGTTGGGGTTCCCGTTCCGTGGCCTTCAGCAACACCGCCAAAAGGCTGGCTGAAATGCAACGGTGCACCTTTTTCTGCCGAAGAGTACCCAAAACTGGCAAAGGCTTACCCGACAAATAAATTGCCTGATTTGCGCGGTGAGTTTATTCGCGGGTGGGATGATGGGCGAGGTGTTGATTCCGCGAGACTGCTACTTTCAAGCCAGGCGGCATCTATCCTTGAACATAACCATGAAATGCATGGATGGACAGGGGACCCACTCATGGCTAGAGATGTTTATTCATCCGGTTCATCCGTATTTGCGGTGCAGTTGAGCGTTGGAGATGGTGGGATATTATATTCGTGGAAGGATGGGACTGGAACAACAAATGACAGTAAAAGAATGGATAGGACAAATCATGTCAGTTCCGGCGCCGGTGATGGTAGCCCGCGAAACATTGCATTTAACTACATTGTGAGGGCTGCATAAATGGAACAGGCTATTTTGGGAAAAGACGGTTACGCTTTAAATGATGGGGAAATCATCGTACATAACTATGATGGCGAAACGCGGGAATATATTTCCACATCAACTGAATATCTCTCTGTCGGCGTCGGCATCCCGGCATGTTCCTGTCTGGATGCGCCAGGTGCACATAAGGCTGGTTATGCAATTTGCCGTTCTGTAGAATTAAATTCATGGGAATATGTGCCAGATCATCGCGGCGAAACTGTTTATAGCACGGAGAATGGCCTAAAAGTAACCATTTCAGATATTGGCGAATATCCCGAAAATACAACCACTATTGCCCCATTAACGCCATATGATAAATGGGATGGTGAGAAATGGGTTACCGATACTGAGGCACAGCATAGAGCCGCAGTATACGCGGCAGAAGCACAGCGTCAGTCACTGATTGATGCTGCAATGGCTTCCATCAGTCTGATTCAGCTGAAATTACATGCTGGGCGGAAAATGACGCAGGAAGAAACAACCCGGCTTAACGCAGTGCTTGATTACATTGACGCGGTGGAATCAACAGATACCAGCAACGCGCCGGATATTGAGTGGCCTGTATCTCCATAATAAAATAAGGGGCCTATCGGCCCCTTTCTCATGCTTTGAATTGCTCACCGAACTTGAAGCCAAGTCGTTCCAGTTTGGCATCCATCTCCATGATGAATTGCGGGATGGCGTCGTCGAATTTCTTCATGAATATGTCTGAGCGCTCGACAGTCACGATGTGGTCTGTATGCTTTAGCATTCGCGGGTCGTGGCTATGAAAGTCCACCTTGTTCGTCCCCATTACCCACATCTGGAATTGCGTCTGCGCCATGTAGTCTTTGTCCATACGGCCATCAACGATTAGCTCAATGTGACGTCGGCTCATGTATGGGCATTTTATCTCAAGGGTAAAATCATCCATCACTCCATCCGGTGAGCAACCACAGCGCATGGTTTCATCTCGGTAAACGAACGGGATTTGCTCAACGACATTCCCGGTCATGAATGAATATGCCTCAATAGCTGCTGGCTCATGGTCAATGCCCCATTGCAAAGTTTTAGCGCTTACCGGCTCTGCTGGCGCACCAGTGGCAATCTCTGCAATCAGTGTAGCCATGTACCCATCACGAGTAGCGCTACCTGACTTGGCAAGAATTGCGTCAATACCGGACGCTGTTATCACGCCGAGTCGCATCATATGCCACTGGAATGACCGCTGCTCAACGGTAACGCAGTCAAATCCGAATATGTCATTGAACGCAGACAGGCGCGTGCGTAGTTCGTCGATTAACATCAGAAGACCTCTCTATTTGATTGCTTCTCTGCCTGTTTATCCATGATGTTCTGAATGGTGCTGATGGCCTTAATAGCCTCTTCCTCTGTCAGTTCATCAATGGACCCGATAACGCGCTTAGCGATACTGCCAGAGAAGTATTTAAGGAATGCCTCTTCAGGTCGGCTGATAAACTCCAGGCCTTCACGGATTGCCTTAACCTGCTCTTCTGTTGCAGGGCTGATGGCCTTCTCGCGAACTGGCGCACGCTCGCGCTGGAAGTCGATTCCCTCACCCTGACGGTTAAGCATGTCGATAGCTGCATCAAGTCTGGCTTTTTTGGGCCAGTGCTTTGCCGCTCGCTTGATAACCGTTTTGCGAATCATCTCGCCTTCGTCTGTTTTCCACGGAGACATGCCACCTTTTGAGAATGACTCTGAGCGCCCGCGAATGCGGTGGATTTCTTCAATGCTCATCTCTTCGGTAAGGAATGACCCGTCATGAACTTTTGCAACGCAGTAACATCCTACAATATCGCCTCGCTTGCCGAATGCGGAATACTGATGCTCTGGCGCGGTATTGATGCCGGTGTTAACGTAGGTGTCATTGGCGTGCACCAGCTTAGTCTGCACCCACAGCACTGAGCCTGACTCAATCGCCAGATGCTCAAGGCCCAGGTATCCTATATCAAGGCAAACCGCGCCTTTGCGTGGAACAAGGTAAGCCAGTTTTGCCGCCGGGTTAAGGCTGATGCCTATAGCCGCCACGTTGATAATTGCGTTGCGGAATGACTCCTGATTCTTCATCGCTACCTGGCGGGTAAAATCATTGTTACTCAGGTGCTGCAATGCGAACTGGCATTCTTTCGCAAAGTTAATACGGTCATCCGAAAGCACGGCTTGGAACTGTTGCTCCTGTGCCATCAGGAATTGTTGCGCTGGTACGAGCGCCGGGAGTAGTGTTGTGGTCATTATTTAATCCTCATTGCTGACTGCTTCATCTTGGCTTCACGACGGGCATTCATCAGGCAGAACTCGAAAGCCTTTCCGTTTGGAAAGTCTGACTTTCTCAGATACAAATCGAGCGCCGCATCTGCGCCAACCTCCGCCGCCTCATGGCTGAACCCTTCGCTGATTAAAATCTTCTTGATGTTTCTCTGGATAAATTCTTCGCGGTTCATTTCAGTTCTCCTTCTGATATTATGTCAACCTTAATTAAAAGTGGCGAGATAGTCAAGCCATGCCTGCCTGAAAGCTGAAGCGCCATAGCACAATGCAGCAAACTTTTTCTGAACCACAGCATTAGCCAAAAACTCCCGCTGCTCTTTGCTAACGGATGACTTCGACTTGACGGCTCTCTTCATCTCAAAAACCGCGCCAGTGCCCCACAGCGTGATAATATCGCTCACGCCTGACGTTACCCCTTGCTGCTGAAGAGAAGCCCTGTACTGAGGCTTAGAATCACTCTCGTTAGGCACATGAAACGTAACCTTTCTGGCATCCGGGTAAAACTCCTTCAGCCACGCCATTGCGTCAATCTGCTCTGAAACCTCAAGGCGGCAATCTCCTTTTGCCGCGTCATCCCAGTAAATCCAGTAACCGTCTGCGTGCTGCTTTTTGACTATCATGCGTGCCTCGCGAAATCTTTGTGCATCTTATTTCGAGCCTCTACTATGGCCTTTTCTGCCTCTTCTACAGAATCGAACAAGCCAAGGAAGACTGATTTATATCCTGCCATTATCCTCGCCCTCCACTTCCCACTATCTGCATGCCATCCAACTCCTTTAACTCCAGAAACATTATTTGAATTTATTTTTTTGTTCATGCAATTTTTGCTTCTGCTGCACTCCCTGAGATTTATTATCCTGTTATCATCCCGAACCCCGTTAATGTGGTCTATGTCTCCAACTGGCATCCTTCCATAAAAATAAAGCCAAGCCATCCTGTGTAGTGAGTGCCTTTTCCCGTTAATCATTGCCAAAAGATACCCTCCTCTGTTTTTGGACCCAACAATAACACCTGGCTTCTGGTTTGAAGATTTTATCTTCCTGGTGAATATTCCTGTTGATGGGTCATAGTTCAATGCCTTCTTAAGCTCTTCTTGAGTGATCATGAAAAACGCCTCCTTCCTATAACAAATTTATTTTTGCCATTAATGCGGTATGAAATATGGGTAGGCATTGTCAACGCCTGCTTTAACTTAATGATTCCACGTGGATTTAATTGCGCCTTAAACTCTGGATGCCAGCGAGGATTTCGGCAGTAGACCTCAATGAACTGCTTCATTGTTATCCGCTTGGCCCCTTCGCTATCTGTGGGATAAAAAACAACCGGGTTGCCGTGCTCTGGCTCATCCTTAAGATTGAACTTAACCATGATGCCATTTCCGTTTTCTGCTGGCGTAATCTCCCATGATTTAACCTCAACAAGCTGGTCATCAGAATATGGGGAATGCAAAAGCTCTTTGTTAGGGTCACGTAGTTCACGCTTGCACTTCGGATTGCGGCACTCAGAAGCTGCTATATCGTTTTCTGTTCCGCAGTCCGGACATGTTTGCGAAACCCAGAAGAACGAGCACCTTCCATCAGGTTCAGATGGATCCTTTGCGATACAGCGCCGAGCGCCTATTCCATTTTCACACCCGCAACCTTCACGCTGGCATAACTTTGTTTTTCCTGACTTGCGCCCTTTTTCCGCTAGTGCCGCACCTGTAAGCGGGTCGTCCAGCAAATGCCCAAGCCGGTCGAATACCCCGGCATAGTCCAGCACCAGATAGTTATCTTTATGGAAGCCGGCCTCTTTCATCCATTCTTCAAGCAGCCGAGCGCCGCGCCCCATAGACTGAATCAGCAACACCAGTGAACCAATCGGGCGCAGGTACACCACAACGTCAATAAGCGGAGAGTTAAAGCCGGTGGTAAGCACCGACACGTTAATCAGCCAGTCTAATTTGCCTTCCTTCGACAGCTTAATTACGCGGTCCTTCTCTGCCTCGCTGGAATCGTCAGTAACAAGGCCAATCTTTGACTTGTCGATGCCCAGCGCGATGAGGATACGCCGTATCTCCCTGGCGTGTCGCTTGGTCGATGCAAAGACTATCCGCTGGTTCCGGTCTTTGGTCTTTTCAATGATCTGCATCAGAATGCGAACAAGTTTTTTCTTGCCAGCGTCAGACATGGCGATTTCGTCGAGTTCTTTCTCGCTGAACTCCCATGAGCCGCTGCGGGTGTTAACGCCGGAGAAGTCCAGGGCGTCATCGTCTGCATCCGGGAACCCATAAATTGGCACCGACAGGAACCCCATCTCAGTCAGTCGGTCGACGCCGATGTCGTAAACAACCTCCTGCCAGAAGTCGAACGTGGTAAGGTGGGCGGTTCCACGGAATGGCGAGCCAGTAACGCCAACGATGTGCATAAGGCGACCTGCTTTTCTCGCAACACCATCAAGATGATTGATAATGCGCATGAATTGCGTGTCTTCATTCTCAATGTCTACCTGATGTGATTCGTCGATAAGAAGCAAATCAACAGGCTTATTGAAGTCGGCAAGCCCATTAACAATCGTTCCCTCAGTACCTACAGTAACCTGATAAACCTGCCGTTTATTGAACTTTGCGGCGTACATCCCAGCCGGTACTCCGAAATCATAGAATTCACGATAGGTCTGCTCGGCAAGTATTGGCTGACGCGCAATCTGTAACACTCGACCGCCTCGCTCATGTACGTGCTGGGCAATGATTGCCATCATAATGGTTTTGCCAGCACCAGCTGCCGCATCAACAAGTATCCTGCTGGCGACGCCTTTCCTGGAGTTTTCACGGATGCGGTGAATCACCGCCTCCTTTGCTTCAGTCTGGTAGAATCGTGGTTGTTTCATGTTTTGCTCCCGCTAAAATTCCGTTAAACCTTATCACTTAACCTTATAATGTCAACCACAATCACCAGGTAAAATTATCATTCTCGCGCTCAGCCACCAGCAGCACTTTTCGATTAAACATCGTGCCTTCTTCCAGAATGCCGTCATTCAGCATCTCGCCGATAATATCCTTTGCCTTGCCATAGTTAGGGCATAGCTCTTTACCAGGTCCGTCTATGAACGCGTTGATAAACTCGCTGGTGCTTGTCGGTCTGGAGTTGCTGCGGATACATTCAATGATGAGCGATTTAACGCGCGTCGTGTCCACATGGAAGCGCTTAGCGATAGCGCCCGTACCAATCATCTCTGGCGGGTCAATCGTCAGCATATCGCCAGCGTCACTTCGCTTGAGCCAAACCGGACCGTCCCATCCTTTGAAGTTGTTATGCTTCGGCATGGTCAGGCGAATGATGTCATCATCACCAGCCTCTGCCTTTTCGCCTTTAAGCTGCGACATTGTTGCCAGTGCCAGATGACAACGTGCCCCATCCACCAGCGCAGAAGCCCCACGAGAGCCTCCTGGGTCGGTCTTTGACGAGTGGTGGACCATCAGCACTGCCGAGCCAGACAAATCAACCACGCGGCGCACAGCGTTAATAAACACGTTTGCCTCGTTGTTACTGTTCTCCTCACCGCTGGCAAATTTGTTCATCGGGTCCAGGATGGCAAGACGGCAGTTACACGCTTTGAGTGATGCGGCAAGATTGCGGATAACACCTGTCTGCTCCAGGTCGCCACCGCGCTCGCGCTTAATCAGGCGAATATCCTTGTCACGCAGTGGCACGAACAGGATTGATGAAAGAATTTGCGCCTTCTCATCACGGGTCATTCCCGCCGCCTTAATCAGCTTATCCAGGCGATGCCGGTAATCGTCAACGCTATCCTCGCCAATCAGGAAGACCACTACCCCCTGCTCCACGGGAGTGAGGAATTTGTATTTCCCGCTAAGTGCGGGACGGCCGAGCGCGACAGAAATGCCAAGTTTGATGGTGAGCCAGGATTTACCCGTACCGCCAGCGCCAGTAAGCAGAGTAATATCTTTGTGCTTAATACATTCATTGAAAATCTTCTCGATAAGGGAATAGTCTTCATCAATTGTCTCCAGCTGCGAGGCGATCACATCGACAGGATTAAACAGCATTCGGCCAGCTGATATGTTGTCGATGCCTGCGGTAATGTCACTTGCTTCTGCCAGGCGGATAGCCAGCGATCGACCATCCTCTTTTGTGATGATTTCACGGGCGGCATTCATCCGACGCAGAACTTCACGCGCATTTGCACGCTCAACCACGATGTCAGCATAGGCGTTGATGTTTGCTGCGCTTGGTGTGCCTTTGGCTATCTCTGACAGGTATGCGAACCCACCTATCTTTTCACCCATGCCCTTACTTTCGATAATGTCGAACAGGGTAATCACATCCACCGACTTTGCCTTGTCGGTCATTGCGCAGATTTCACGCCAGATAATGCGGTGTGATGCGGCATAGAAATCAGATTCCCGCACGTTCTGAAACACGTAATCGGTTCGCTCACGAAAATCTGCATCGAACCCGAGTATCAGGATGCCGCCGATAAGTGACTGCTCAGCCGCCAGGTTAACAAGGCTGTTTATTTGTTCTTCTGCCATGATGATTTATTCCAGGTAAATGGGGCGGCTATCATCCCGCCCCGTTATAGATGGGTCAACCTTTGTTGGCCTCAAATACTGCACGGGCAAATCCGCGCGGAGTCAGTGAGCGAATAACTTTAGTTTTTTGTGACTTCCCGCCCAGCTTCTTATGTTGGTCCGAGTACCCATTACTTACCGCAACGGGCTTTCTCTGTGGCATCTTGAATCCACCACCAACCCACAGACAAGTCTTTTTCGGATAAGCGTCACGAGCCTTTATGTACTCAGGGTATACCGGGTGCTCATCATCCTCTGGCAGATATCCCCCGAACTCATACGGATGAAACGAGAAATCAGGCTTTCGCCACTTGGAGGAAAGGACGCTAACTGGGTTTTCAATCATGTAAGGAACACTGAAAAACTCTGCTATAAACGCCGCTATCCGCGCTGTTTCTACCGCCTTGTCTTGAAATAGTGGGTCAATCTCTGCTTTCCTTGCGAAGTGCGCAGCACCACTAACAGCCATATCTGTGCATGATGGGAAAGCAAATATCATGTCCGGCTCCCCGTGCTCACCAAGCGTGGCGGATGTAATAAATTTACAGTCAATCCAAATATTTACGTAATGGATGTTTTCATGAATGACTTTTGCTGATTTATACGACCCGTGGTCAGCTCCGTCGTAGTTGAAACAATAGCAAGTATGCCCTGCTTCAGCCCACGGCTGGACCATAAGGCCTGAGCCGTCAAATAGTGACCAGATAATCATTTGGCACACTCCACGACGCCCATAATCTGAGCTACCGCATTGAATGCAATTCGCCATGCCTCATATTCGCCAAAGCGATGACCGGTCATGCGAGCCTTGCAATAGCGGCGGTTAAGGTACTGACCATCCCAATTCCAGGTGATGATGATAGCGTCATGCCCGCCGCTGTGGATGGTGACTTCGGCCTTCGGGTTGGCGGCCTGCGCCATATTGAAGATTGAGAAGATATTCATGGCTTTTCCTTAGCAGTCAATCCCTGCAATTCAATTGCCTCAACCACGTCATCTGTATCCATTAGTGATGACTTCCCAAGCCATGGGAGTTCAATAACAATCGCCGCACGGCTTGCCTGCCATGCTTCCCATTGCTCCTGGCATGCAGTATTTCTATAACCAATTCCAGACCTTAAAGTCTTGCAGCGACCTGGCGCACTGAATGTGTATTCATCGAACCACTCCTCAAACTGCTCTCTGCTGTTTTTCATTCGCACGCCCTCATAATCTTTTTGCATTTGAACCTGTGTTCACTTTCTTGCGGTACTGGCATCATCCCGGCTGGCGTCATTTCGCATCTGATGCACTTCCTGACCCAATACTTCTGTCCAGGGTTGAACCGATACCAGTCTTTCGATTCTCCGCAGCGATAGCACTGATAAAGTCTCATATCCTCACCACCTCAACGGTCCCGCATTGCGTCATCATGGAACTCCTTCATGTTCTGATGCATAACACGAATGCCATTCATCGTGCCTTCATAATACGAAAGGCTGATGAGGCTGCGAACCGCAGAGCGGGCCATGCTTTCTTCAAAACCAGACATGCCCACCCAGTCAATCCAGGGCGAGATGTTGTTAATGAACTCATCCATAAGACGCTGCTGGATTTTGTCGTACTCTTTCATTGATTCTTCGGTTAATTCGGTCATGTCGTACCTCCTGTTGTTTCACTCAAATCTACCCATCAATGCTGGTTATGTCAACCACGATTTTATCTTTTGTTTTTATTTCTCATATATTGACTTTATAAAAATAATATGATAAACTCACACCCTGTTAAGGTGCAGGGGGAGTGGAGTGGCTAACGTATACTCCCGCCACCCTATCATCCTACAGGGAGTGAGAATCAATCATAAACATATTGACAAACCCCATTCCCACCTTTAAATTCTCCTCAAGGTTGACACAACAGGAGAAGCCAAAATGAAACGCAAACCATCCCCACACTATGCAAACCTTGCCGCACAGGTTGAAAAGCTCATCGCTGAAGTGAAAGAGCTTAAACTCCAGGTAAAGGCACTTAAGTCTGGGAATAAATCACAGCCATCTGACGACGCACCAGCCATCGACATGGCTCCATTTATTGCCAAAGCGCATGAAATTGACCCTGACCTAATCCCTGTTACTGACCTGATGAAAAAATACGGGTTCAAGAGCTGGGCAACTGTGGTGAATATCCTGCGCAACGTGCAGATGACGGAGGAGATTGAGGTTGATGGACATATCCGCACCTTCACCCATAAGGTGAACGGTGATTTCTGGCTGCGGGATGTGGTAAATAACGCAGAGTATCGCCCTTCAGACGGACGACTGATGTGCAAAGAGGCATCAGAATCAGGCAAGAAGATGGGGACATTCTCCATCCCCCGCAACTGGGCTCGCAGTGAAATCAAATCATACCGAGGTTGACACTGTTTCATTGCGGGGCGATAATAGGGAAAACAACGGAAAGGATTAATGATGAAACAATTTACCCCGCGTGACTTTATCCGTAACGGTATGAAAGAAGCGATGGACGCTGCGGCTAATGGCGAGGATGTATTCATTACTCCGGGCCGCAGTAAAAGTCTTAACACACCAAACCCGCGCGCCATCCATAACTACGGCGAGAAAGTCGCTCGCTCACGGTTTAAGCTGGTGCTGGTGGAGGAGGATTGATATGTCAGAGGCAGACGATAAACTGCCTTTCTTCACGCCTGAGCTTGAGGAAATGGCAGCTCAATTGAGTAAAGAACACTTGACTTTTGCCAACCATTATATAGCCAATGGCAATGCCACTCAGGCCTACCTGCACGCTTATGGCGATTCGATGGAATATCGTTCTGCTGTAGTGGCTGGCTCTAAACTCCTGACCCACCCAAAAGTCGGACCCTACGTCCGCGAGGCTCGCCGACTCATTGCCAAATCCAAGCTCATGAGCCTGGACGAAATTGCTTCCAGGATTCAGGCGCAGGCATTCGCTGACGTCACTCAGTTCATCGGATGGGAGAAGCGACCAATGGTGAACGATGACGGCGAGGTGATTGGCGAGATGGCTGTGCCAGTCGTGAAGATGTCATCTGACGAGGTTCCCGAAGAAATTCGCGGGCTCATCAAAGGCATCACCTTTACGAAGATGGGTCCGAAGTTCGAGATGGCAGACCAGCAGAAGGCGCAGGACATGCTCATCAAGATGCTGGGCGGATACAAAGAGACTGTTAACCACATCTCCAGCGATGGCTCAATGTCACCACAAGGCTCAGACGTAACTGAGGCGCTCAGAAGGAAGTATGACTCAAGAGATTAAACTTTCCGCCGACGATATCGCTACCCTGCGATGTGACCTGCTTGAGTTTTCCAAATACATGTTCAAGGCCCGAAAGGGCTTTGACTTTGTGGAGAACTGGCATCATGCGAAAATCTGCGAGGCGCTCGAGCGGTGCTTCATCGGCCAGTACAAGCGCCTTATTATCAATATCCCACCTCGTTACTCCAAGACCGAGCTTGCGGTGGTTAACTTCATGTCCTGGGCCATCGGAAACTATCCTGATTGCGAATTTATCCACGCCAGCTACTCCAAGCGCCTTGCGGCAAATAACACCTACCAGGCTCGCGCCATCGCCATGTCAGATGAGTACCGGGCCGTATTCGGCGATATTGGCATGATGCCGGACGCTAAGGCTAAAGATGAGTGGCGCACAAAAACCGGCGGCTGCGTCTATGCTACTGGGTCGGACGGGACTATCACAGGGTATGGCGCAGGTAAATTGCGTGAAGGCTTCGGCGGCGCAATCATAATTGATGATCCGCATAAGGCAAGCGAGGCCAATTCTGACACCATGCGCCAGAATGTCATTGACTGGTTCCAGACCACGATGGAATCACGACTGAACAGCCCTGATACGCCAATTATCGTTATTATGCAGAGACTCCACGAGGAAGACCTTGCAGGATGGTTACAGGCTGGCGGAAACGGTGAGGAGTGGCATGTAGTTAGCATCCCTGCCATAAACCCTGATGATACCGCTTTGTGGCCATTTAAACACTCCCGCGAGAAGCTGGCAGAGATGGAGGCCAGCAACCCATACGTGTTCGCCGGCCAGTACATGCAGCGCCCTGCACCGAAAGGCGGCGGCCTGTTCAAAGACAGCTGGTGGCAGTGGTACGACAACAGCTTTGTTCACCCCGAGTGGGATTATCGCGTTATATACGCAGATACCGCTCTAAAAACAAAAGAGCACAACGACTGGTCTGTATTCCAGTGCTGGGGATTCAAAAACGGCCACGCATATCTGCTGGACCAGATTCGTGGTAAATGGGAAGCTCCGGACCTCATCAAACAGGCTCGCGCATTCTGGGATTTGCATAAATCACCCATTAACCGTGGCGTGGTTCGCGGCATGAAGATTGAGGATAAGGCCAGCGGAACCGGGCTGATTCAGACCCTCAAAATGGAGGGTGTGCCGGTAATCCCTATTCAGCGCTCAGTGGATAAATTCACCCGTGCCCTGGATGTTCTGCCGCAGATTGAGGCTGGATTGGTTCATCTGCCGAAAGATTCTCCGTGGATGCCTGCCTACATCGGTGAATTCTCCGTGTTCCCTAACGGAAAGCACGACGACCAGGTTGACCCTACGCTTGACGCAATATCCGACAACCTTGTCACCGGATACAACCTTTCCGCATGGTAAAAGAAAAGCCCCGAAAGGGGCTTATTTGACTATCACACCTAAAACTTTCTCTGGCTTTTTCTTCTCAATGTTTTTGATGTAGGTCATTGCTTGCTTCACGCTTTCGCAATGAGTGAGTGTCACCCACCAGAATATGGCTACTCGCTTCTGTACAGCCGGGGTTATTCTTTCCACGCCAAAAGGCGTTTCCCATCTCACGGTGACAATGCGATGCTTGCTAATCAATTTCATCGCGCAACCTCCAGTCCTGGAAATTCACCACGGCCATAAAACCAAAGTATTCGCTTCGTCGCCGGGCTTTGCTTGCAGGCATCAAAGATAGTATTGTTCTTGCGCTTCGGCTTCCCAAGATTTAGTTCGATATCATCCAGTCCCAGATACTCCCGCATTTCTCGCGTAACCGTGAAAGAGCTAAGTAGCTTCTTCGTTGGATAGTAGGCATTGCACTTGAATCCGCGCCTTCCTTTATTTTCAACCCTTCTTGTCGTGAATAGCCCCTGTGCAACAATGCAATGCAGAGCGGTCGCAATCGTTGCGCTTGGGGTCTTAGTCCATATCATCCGCTGAATTACTGCCATCGTAACGCCTGGCTTAAGAATAACAATGGCTTTTATGATGTCGCGTAGTGCAATTTTCCCGTTCATTTGTCGCCTCTGCTTAATGATTCGAACTGCTGATTCGTGTTATCCGTTTCTGGCTCGAAATCCTGAAGCATGGCGGCGCGGCAGGCGTTCCATCCATCACGATAACCGCGAACTTCTCCGCAATATGATCGCGACGCTTGCTTTGGCGTCATTTCATCAGGTACAACCTCCCGCGCCTCCAGTTCAGCGATTCGCTCATTTGCTGCTTCCAGCTCAACTCTCAGCTTCCCTACCGTTAGCGCAATATCCTCGTTCTCCTGGTCGCGGCGTTTGATGTATTGCTGGTTTCTTT
>ERZ773194.779-NODE-779-length-39677-cov-7.793246_pt1 | contig 39677 bp, 34 predicted proteins | sample MGYA00511240_ERZ773194 | MGnify/ENA primary metagenome ERZ773194 (study PRJEB29015, sample SAMEA2737774) | human gut metagenome | biome: human gut; feature: human-associated habitat; material: faeces | place: China | collected 2012 ... | reverse complement strand
CGGGCTTCCAGTTGCCGAAGATCATAACGGCCAGTGCGAGGAAGCCGAAGCCCGCCACGTCGCCGTTCGAGGCGCAGTTCGCCGTGGTCAGCGCATAGACGAAGCCGCCCATGCCCGCGAGCGCACCGGAAATGGTCGTGCCCGCGTAGCGCATCTTATAGACGTTGATGCCCAAGGAGTCCGCCGCCTGCGGATTTTCGCCGCACGCGCGCAGACGCAGGCCGAAGCGCGTCTTATAGAGCAGAATCGACAGGATAATGAAGAGCAGAATGCAGACATAGGTCGCCAGGTAGACCTTGTTGATGAAGGTCTCGCCGAAGAAACCGAGATCCGTGCTCTTGTCGATACCGAGCGTAGACTTTTTGATCATGAACCAGCTCGCCGCGTCGCCCGTGAGCATCTGGAGCGTATTCTGGTTGGCAATGATGCGGATGAAGAACAGCACCAGCGCAGGGGCCATCAGGTTGAGCGCCGTACCGCCGATGGTCTGGTCGGCGCGCAGGTTGATGGAGGCGAAGCTCAAAAGCAGGGAGAACAGCGCGCCGAAGGCCGCCGCCACCAGCATCGTGAGCAGCTCCACGCCCTGAAGCGCGACCCAGTCGCCGCTCTGCTTGAGGGAGAGGATCGCGTCGCTCGTCTGCAAAATGCGCACGAACCACACGCCGATGAACGCGCCGAAGACCATGATACCTTCCAGCGCCAGGTTGATGATACCGCTGCGCTCGGCGAACACGCCCGCAAGCGCCACGATCATCAGAGGGACGGCATAAATGAGCGTCTGCTGAATGAGGAATGTCATTTCGCGTCGCCTCCTTTCTCCGTTTCCGCTTGTGCACCGGCTGGCGCGGGAACTGCCGCCGGGGCGGGCTCCGCGTTGGCATCCGCGCCGTCGTCCTTCTTCTTGCCGAGCTTGCCGATCCACATCTTGATGACCAGCGAGAAGGCGCTGAGGTACACGATGACGGCGATGATGACGTTCGTGATGTACTCGTTATAGGCCGTCAGGTTCGTCAGCTGCAGGCCCGAGATATCGAGCATCGACATGAACAGCGCCGTGAAGATGATGCCGATGGGGTTACAGGAGGCGAGCATCGCAACAGGGATGCCGTTGAAGCCGATGGCAGGGAGCGACTGGTACGTGGACCAGAAGAACTCTGTGTTGCCGGAGAGATAGTAGAGCGAAGCGCCCGCCGCGCTCAGTCCGCCCGCGATCGCCATGGAGATGACGATGTTGCGCTTGTCGGCGATACCGGCGTAGCGCGCGGCATGACGGTTGGAGCCGCAGGCTTTGAGCTGATAGCCGAACGTCGTCTTGGACATCATCACGTAAACGGCGATGGCAAAGACGATGGCGATGAGGATGCCGCCATTGACCTGGGAGTTCGGGAAGAGCTTGTCAAGGCCCATCTTCGCGGTGGCGACGCCGTTGTAGGTCGTCTTGTAGATGTAGCCAGTCTTGGTGGACTCGGTGACGTTCTTAAAGTTGCTGATATCAAAGAGCCACGTGACGAGGTTCGCCGCGATCCAGTTCGTCATGATGCAGGCGAGCACCTCGTTGATGTTGAGCAGGGCCTTGAAAAGGCCGGGGATCGCGCCCCAGATCGCGCCCGCGAGCGTGCCGCCGAGAAAGGCGAGCAGCCAGATGAGCGTGGTGGACATCGTCTCGGACGGAAGACCGAGGGCGATGGAGAGCGACACGAGCGTACCGATGAGGTACTGGCCCGGCGCGCCGATGTTGAAAAGACCTGTTTTATACGCCATGCCGACGGAAAGGCCCGTCATGATGAGCGGCGCGGCACGGAAGAGCATGTTGCCGATATTCGTCGGGTTGAAGCCCCACGTCAGCGTGCCGGAGGCGTCGCGTCCCGTGGAGAACAGGCCACCGAACACGATGCGGATGCCGTCCCACGCCGAGGAGAGCGAGAGGTTCGGGCTCGTGAGGCCGACGATCAAAATGACGATGCTGCCGACGGCGAGGCCAATCAGGATCGAGAGGACGGACGCCGCGACGGTCTTGAAGCCTTCGCTTTGCAGGAAGTGTTCTTTTTTCATACGGCCGCCTCCTCCTTCGCCATGCGCTTGGCGCCGGCCATGTAAAGGCCGAGCTCTTCGACGGTGGTTTTCTTCGGGTCGAGTTCGCCGACGATCTCACCCTCGTACATGACGAGGATGCGGTCAGAGAGGCTCATGACCTCGTCCAGCTCGAGCGAGACGAGCAAAATCGCCTTGCCGCGGTCGCGCTCGGCGACGAGCTGGCTGTGGATGAATTCGATGGCGCCGACGTCAAGGCCGCGCGTGGGCTGCACGGCGACGATGAGGTCCTTGTCGCGGTCGACCTCGCGGGCGATGATGGCCTTCTGCTGGTTGCCGCCGGACATGGAACGCGCGCGCGTAATCGCGCCCTGGCCGCTGCGCACGTCGAACTTGTCGATCAGGTAGTTGGCATAGTCGCGCACGGCCTTGTTGTTGATAAAGCCGTGGTTTTCAAAGCGCGGCTCGTTGAAGCGCTGGAGCACCATGTTCTGCTCGAGTGTGAAGTCGAGCACGAGGCCGTGCTTGTGGCGGTCTTCGGGAATGTGGCTCATGTGCTCGCCGCGGTGGCGGATAGAGGCATGAGAGATATCCTTGCCGCAGAGGGTGATCGTGCCGGATGATGGCTTGTCAAGGCCTGTCAGGCCGTAGACAAGCTCCGTCTGACCATTGCCGTCGATACCGGCGATGCAGACGATCTCGCCCGCGCGCACATTGAAGGAAACGTCGTTCACGGCGTTGCGCTTCTGCACGTGGGAGTGGACGCAGAGGTGGTCGACCTTCAAGACCTCGCCCGCGGGCTTGGCCTCGTCCTTCGTGACCTCGAGCTGCACAGGGCGGCCGACCATCATGTTGGAAAGCTCCTGCTTGGTGGTCTCGCTCGTGTTGACCGTGCCGATGTACTTACCCTTGCGCAGGACGCTCACGCGGTCAGAAACCTCCATGATCTCGTTGAGCTTGTGGGAGATGAACAGGATGGATTTGCCTTCGCGGGCAAACTCCTTCATCGTGGCCATCAGCTCTTCGATCTCCTGCGGGGTGAGCACCGCGGTCGGCTCGTCGAAGATGAGGATCTCGTTGTCGCGATACAGCATCTTCAGAATTTCGACGCGCTGCTGCATGCCGACGGTGATATCCTCGACCTTGGCGTCAAGGTCGACATTCAGGCCGTAGCGCTTCGAGATCTCCTCGACCTTTTTGCGCGCCTCTTTCTTCTGCAAAAAGCCGCACTTCGTCGTCTCCGCGCCGAGGATGATGTTATCGAGCACCGTGAACACGTCCACCAGCTTGAAATGCTGGTGCACCATGCCGATGCCGAGCGCGGTGGCGTCGTTCGGGTCCTTGATGGACACGACCTTGCCGTCCTTTTTGATGATGCCCTCCTCCGGCTGATAAAGGCCGAAGAGAACCGACATTAAGGTCGATTTTCCCGCGCCGTTTTCACCGAGCAGGGCATGGATCTCGCCCTTTTTGAGCTGTAAGGTGATGTTGTCATTGGCGATAATACCGGGGAATTTCTTCGTGATGTTCAGCATTTCGATCGCATACTGATTCTCCAAGTTTTTTCGCCCTCCTTCCGTTTTGATGGCCCGCACGCGCTGCGCTGCGAGGACGGAAACCATAATTATGCTATACTATATCATATTACCATGCGAAAAGCAAAAGATTTTCTCGTGTCACTTCTTGTCAGAAGGCAGAAAAAGAACGGAGAGCCGAGGGCTCCATCTTATAGGGAAATAAACTGAACCCCCAGGGGCACTACCGGTACGGAACAATCGGAATAGCCGCAAGCTATCGTATGATGGCTTGCGGCTATTTGCGTTTACATCCAATATCATACAGCGATAAATGGTATGCCTGGCTAAGTGAAGAATCCAAAATCGTTGATAAATTCACAGAACTATGATATGGTGTAGACAGAGTGTTTCCCAGGAGGTATATGAATATGGCTTAGCTACAAGAGATTGCAGCATTTGATGATTGACCGGGATGTATCTAATGCAGAATTGATGCGACGAGCCAAAATTTCTGCCAATATAATTACAAAGATAAAGGCTGGACAGTATATGGCACTTGATAAGGTAGAGAGTATCTGTCGAGCCATGAACTGTACCCCCAATGATATATTGGAATTTACAGAGAACCCACAGAAAGATGCATGATATTTTCTGAGAGGAAAGTGAGAATGGTGAAAAACAGACGTGCGAACGCAGTTTTATTTGGCTTTGATTTTCAAAGAAATGCCGCTATTATTCTTATGCTGGAAAGAATCAAGGAATTGCGTTCTGTGCGTCTTGAGGGTAACGAGGAAGATATTGAACTTACTTTAGAGAATGGTAAAAAAATTCTTGCCCAAGCAAAAGCGGTTGAAAAGAGCAGTTCTGACTTTTCTCATGTGCGTGAAAATCTAAAAAAAGCATTGATATCCCTTTCGGAAGGCGCACAAAGGGTGGATGCTCAGGAATTGATTTTCATAACCAATTCTCCAAATCCTTTCAATGATGAAGCCTTGAGGAGCGTTTTCGGGGGCCTGCCTACGCATAGATCTTTTTCAAGTCTACCACCATCAGCTCAGGTGACAGTACAAAAATATCTGGGGAATATAGAACATCCGCTTGATTCAGAAAAATTTACGGTACAAGTATTTCCATTCGAAACCGATAATGAAGCGGAACGTTATAAAGCTGTAACACAAGCGATGAATGATTTTATTGGTAGCCTCAATGTGAATGTGTCGTACGGGCTGGGTAAATGGCTACTGCAAGTGTGGCACGATGAGATTTTTATCAATGGAGCCAAAAAGGATGCATTCATTCAGTTGAGAAAAAAGGACATAATATGGCCCATACTGGTGTATGAAACAGACATTAATCGTTGTGATGACGACTTTTTAAATCAATTTGACATCGGTGTTTATGACGAAGTTGTTCGTCTTTACAGCAGTATTATTGATTCCTGTTGTGAACGTATCGAATTTTTCACAAAGATTCTGTATGACTACACACAATTTTTCAGCTCAAAAAAGCAGATGGAAAAATGCCAAGAGTTTATTGATAGTAGCTGGGAGAATTACAAATCAGAATTTACTTCTGGTGGCATTGATGAAGAAACATTGGAAGCGCTTACAAAGATCATTCTGTACAATGTGATTCGTAGAAGAATTACCATCGATAAGATTAGGCGTGGGGTGTGTCTATGATTTTCCAATCCATTCGAATAAAAGAGGGACTTGCAGAACGTAGTTTCTGTTTTACAAAGGGTGCAAATCTTATTTTCAGCCATGAAAACAGTAAGGGAAAAACAACCTTGCTGCGGTTCATGTTGTACTCTCTGGGGTATAACATTCCCAATACGAGAAAGATTAAATTCGATCGATGTGAGGTTGTTTCGCAGATTCTGGCGGACTCTGTCGGCGAATTAATATTATCTCGTTATTCCAACGACTTTATCGAAGCTACAGTTAGTGGAGAAAAAAGAACATACATACTGCCTGACCAATTATATGATTTGCATAAAATAATCTTTGGAACTGAGAATGTTGATGTGCTGAATAATATCTTGGGGGCATTCTACGCTGACCAAGAAAAAGGTTGGACACTTCTTAATCGAGGCACTGCCATCGGGAGTATTAGATTTAACATCGAGGAATTGGTACGCGGCCTTTCCGGCTGTGATTGCAGTGATTTGATCCGTAGAGAAGCACAACTCTCTAAGGAGGTTTCCAAATACCGCCAAATGGCCAGTGTTGCAAAATACCGCGAGGAAATTGTGGCAGAAAGCGGTTCCTTGGTAGCTGATTCCTATTCAGTGGAATCTGATGCTGTCATGGGCCAATTGCTGATACAGCAAAAAGCGCTCCAGAGCGAATTGAGAAGAATCGACAAAAGTCTCTCAGATAACAAGCGTGTACGTCAGTATGTTGCTGAAATGAAATTAATAGTTCAGCTACCGGACGGGACAATATTTCCTGTAACAGCAGAAAGCATCGTTGGCTTGACGGATACAATAGATTTTTTGATTTCTAAACGCAAAATCGTATCTGCTGAGCTGCGTTCGGTCATGCATCAATTGGAAAATACTCGGAAGGAACAGGAAAGTGAAGCAGAACAGTTGGCTTTTTTTCAGTCAGAAAGCATGATTGATATTTTTGACAGACGAATTGCTGCTGTCCCCATTGATGCAGTTGCTATCGATAAAGAGATAAAACACCTGGAAAAAATGCTGAAATCCGTTCGTCAGGAAATATCTCGAAAAACCAAGTCAGATACCGGTGTAATAATGTCCCTCTACGAAAATATGGTGAAGTACGCTACAGAGCTTGGCGTAGGAAACAGCGAGTCTATTGCTTCATCATATTTGTTTACCTCTAACCTAAAGGAATTATCGGGTGCAGTGCTACATAAAACAGTTTTTGCCTTCCGGTTAGCGTATATCATTGAAATAGAAAAACATCTGGGGATTAAACTGCCAATTATTCTTGATTCGCCCAGCGGAAAGGAAGTAGATCAAGCTAATATACAACTGATGGTAAATATACTAAAAAGGGATTTTTCTGATAACCAGATTATCATTGCATCTATTTTTCAATACGATTTCAAATCCTTAAATGTAATAGAAATTAAAAATCGATTGATTGAGAATTAATTTTAACAGTGTAAAGAGGATTCAACCTGCCGCTCTATGCGGCGGGCTCTCTCTTGTGGACGTAAATATGAAATTGAAACTATTATCTGAAGAAAGAGACGGGCCTATCCTTCGTTGCCTGTATGCCTGTCCATGTGGACAAGGTACTGTCGAAGAAGAACAAGATTATACCGAAGGTCACCGGGACTGTTGGGCATCACTTAAATGTAGTATCTGTCGCAATAATTATAAGGTTATATTTAGTGATAGCGGACTGAGTTGGGACATTGTGAAAAATGACTCTGTGCAAATTGAAAAAACCAAAGAAATCATACAGAACAGGAGTGTTTATATGCCATATTCGTATGTTATAAACTCAAATCACACTGTATCATTAGGGAATACTGTGATTATCAGCAACGATGATGTGGTGGCTGCAATTAACTTTTGTAATCACGCATTACGCACTCTGGATGAACAAACTAAACAATTTGACATTAACATCTTTGAAGCCATGGGCATGCGTAACTTGAGTGGTATTGTCGGGGAGTATTTTGCAAAAAGCATCCAGAGATTCTCACATGATTCGCTTCATTCAAATTTACATCAGGATGGCTACCCCGATTTGTTACTCACCCATACACAAGAGCAAAAAAATTATTTTTCAACATTGTACACAGTTGTAAATGGTAAGAAGTATCCAAGAGATAAGTCTCTGTTTAGTCCTTATCTATATGGAGGTTTGGAGGTAAAAGCGACCTGTGGAAGTACGCCGCCCGCATCAAGGGTACCAAAACCGTTGATTGGGGAACAGCGCATAGCTTTAGTTAATTCCTTTGACTGGAAGGCCCATCATAGAGAAACAAACAATCTTCTGGGTATCTTCTGGGATTTTCTTAATGAAGTTCCGACCATCGTTGCCTGTTTTTATAGAAATGATTTGGTGATAGATGATTGGGGACGCATCGTTCAGCCTACTGACGGCGGTGGTCGTACTACCAGTGTTTCCATTATGGCGAAAACTGGTATAAAGAAAATGTGTGATGGGTGGATTGCAGTTATTGATCGGCCGGAGTACATAGACGCGTTTTCTCGCTCAAAGTGGATTGGCTATAGTGTAAAATAAATAGATGCCGCCTGTTGTAAGCAAAATTCAACAGGCGGCATTCGTTATGATATTGAAAGAATTTTCTGGACAACTTTGTCTATCATTAGCGGAGGAACGCTTTCGCCAATTGTATCTCGAATCAATCCGTCGCGAACCATTTTTCCATCCACAACAAATGAGTACGGATAGTTTGTAATTGACTGCAAAATAAGCGCCTCATAAATTGATAGAACCCTGTGCTGGGAGGGGTGTAACTTATTATCCGAACACGCAAATTGGAAGTTCTGAGTTAGAGTGCTCGCAGGTTCATCCCAACGCATACGCTTATAGGCGCTCACAAAGCCTTTCATTAATCTCAATGTGCCATCTTTATCCTCTACATATGGTCTTGGCAGCAGAGCACCACATTTTTCACAGTACAAGGGAGTATCATTGCAGGCTTGATTGATTCCGCTAACTTTTTTAGCACCATGCCTTTGGTTGCCTTGGTAGCCACAATTCGGATTCACGCATTGATTATTAAAAGCGGTCTCTCCCTCTGGTGTATTTAACACCCAAGTATACTTTTTGTCATCAAGCGGAGGGACTTTGTGAAGAGGGTTAAAATCTGGAAGTGAATTTCGGCCTTTTCTTCCATCGATAGGGGGGACAGACGCAATTGCATCGCGAACAGTAACCCACGGTTGTAAAAATAATGTCGCTTCTCTGCCGTGTGTCGGAGCTGGGATGAATGAATGATGTGCAGAAAAATACTCTTTGCCTTTTTTTGTGCGAGACAAGATGGTAATCAATCTTTTGCGGTTCTGTGGAACACCGTAGTCAGCAACATCAACAACCTCTGCTTTACCAACATAGTTATCCCCCAAGCGAGAAAAAATGTAATCTATAATGTTTACAAGGTTTCCTTCCTCATTATAAATCAAGGTGTTCTGCATATTAGGTACATTTTCAAAGATAACCCATTGAGGCTGTAGTGCGGCAACAATATCCAATGTGGGAAGAATCAAACGATTTCTCTCATCAAATTTAGGTCGCAATCCTTTTCGGTAGTCATTAAGCATTTTCCCCATTCCGTTTGAAGACATCCCTTGGCAAGGCGGAGTGGCCAATATCAAAAAAGGAGATTCCGAATAATTTGCTCGATAAAAGTTTATAATATCCTCTTTCAGCTCCCAGACATCTCCTGAAAACATCTTGCAATCTGGATAATTTGCTTGAAATAATCTTGCGCGTTCTGGTAGTAATTCGTTTGCGATAATCGTTCGAACCCCGTTCGCCTGTAATCCCAAATCACCAATTCCTGATGAGCAAAATAAACTTATCGCATTTTTCATTACGGTTCCACCTCCTCATCTCTAATGAATTCCAAAATATCAGAAATATCACAACTAAGCGCCATGCAAATCTTGTTCAGTGTCGTAATATCTAATCGCTTAACATTATCGTTATACATATCGCCAATTGTATTTGGACGGACCCCGATTAACTGTGCCAGTTCTCGTCTGGACATACGTCTGTTCCCTAACTGTTCTGACAGTTTTATCTTAATCATAGAACACCTCTGTAACGAAAATCGTTATTTAATATCGAAAGTATATATACCATACTTTTTCGTAAATTGCAACGATGTTAAGAAAGTAGTTTTTGGGATGTGCTATTGCCAGTGTTTAATCGGTAATCTGTAGCTTGTTATCTCCAGGGTTTGAGCTGGCGTGATAGCTCTCCATGGAACTGAAGCAATATGAAAAGAGCGCTCGGTCTCTCGATGTACGGCGAAGAGATCGGGCGCTCTTTCTGCATCTGGAAAGGAAGATATAACATGAAGTCACAAAGCATTTACAGCCTGTCTGCCCTATGCGACGTTGAGCGGCCACAGAATAAACCAGATAAGGAAACACCTATACTGCTTATTCTGTTTCCTGCTTCAATGTGTCGCTGAATATCTCATGGACGTGGATCAGCGAAATAACTTCACAGAGAAACCGTTCCGCCAATTCTTTTTCGTCCAGCCAGGTGGTCTGCGGCGGCACATAGTAACCGGAATCAGCCTCTGCATCCGCTCTGGCTTTGTGAATAGCTTTCTGGATGGAAAGCCACTGACCGTAAGCGCCGCCTTTCAACTGCTTTCTCAGTTTCCGGATGGCAGCCTTATATGCTTTCTCCGCGCCGCTGGGCCCGTTGTAGTTGAGCCGGATGGCCAGTTCTTGAAAGGTCATGCCCTGCTCGTTGGGCTGACCGATCCCCAGATAACAGCGCACCAAATTCAGCTCTCTGGGACTCAGCACCTCCTCCATGCGCTGGAGGAGCAGCGTTCGGCGCCTGAAGCGGTCATAGGCTTTGGCGGGGTCACCTCCACACCCCAGGTCAAAGACGCCTTCCCCCAAAGACTCAATCTGAAATACGGTACGGTATTCTTCCAGCAGACGCTTGGCTACTTTAGCGGAGACTTCCAACTTCTCTTGAATGGCCGGCAGAAGATCTGTTTCGATGTTCCGCTCATGGGTGGCATAGAGAAATGCCACCAGACGCAGCTGGCGGTAACGGTCCAGCGGGAGCGACAGCGAAAAAGAACCTTGGGCGGCGCAGTCCCGCATGGCTGTCTCAATGACGGAGGTCGCATAGGTCAGCAGCTTTGTTCCATGGGAGGGATCAAACCGCGTCGCCGCGTCCAGCAGTGCCAGCGCCCCCTCCTGCTTGAGGTCGTCCACCAGAAAATCCTGAGAAAACTGTTCGCAGTAGCTTGTGGCCAGCATGGTCAAGTATCCCTCGTTCTGGGAAAGCAGGAGCGGAGCGGCCTGTGGATCGCCGTCCTGTATCCGCAGGGCAAGCTCCTCGTTACTCGGGCAGAGATCATCACAGCGGTACATGCTCATGACCTGTCCTCCCGGGCAAGGCGCGCTCTCGCCTGGGCATAGATCTCTTCCTGCTCCATGTCGTGCGCATAGCCGCTGGCGGCATAGTCGTTGTCCATGAGCGCCTTATCCCGCAGGCTCTCCGCCACATACAACGCTTCATTGCGCAGCTCGTCGGAGATCTTTCCTCTCTGGTGGTGCTTGCGGATGGTGTTGGTGCGGGTGGTGAACAGACGATAGACCGGGTGCTGTTTGTTTTGCTCCTTCTGCCGCATCATGGCGCCGTACTGCCGACAGGTCATGCGGGGCTCCTGGGGCGCAATGCCATCGCAGTATTTCGGCATATGGCCGTTGGTGGTGAGAAAGTATGTTCCGCAGCCACAGCACCGGCTGGGCGCATGGCCGTGCTGCAGTCCATTCATCAGGTCAAAGATGTAGAAGCTGATGGCATGATCAAAGAAATACCGGTTCACAAATACGGTTTCCTTTTCCTGTTTCGGGTGTCGGGCAAAGACATAAGAGGATCTCAAGTTTGGTGTGATGGTGAATGGCTCAATATCCGGTACCGGCAGATCATGCATCATATCCCAAAACCATTCGCTGTTGAAGCAGTCGTGGGCGGCCATGGCGAAGAAGGTCTCCGTCCGCTTCTTCAGCCGCCGCAGATAGCCCTCCTCAAAATATCGTGCCGCCACGGCAAAGTGCTGGATGCCCAGGGGGATGCTGAATGCAGCCACCAGATAGCGGAAGAAAAATTCCCGCACGGGCGAAGCCGGCTTCAGCAGGTCGTTGTGGGATGCCGGGGAAAACAGCACCTCCAATGCGTGCTGTTCCTGCCCCTTGTCCATCAGGCTGTACGGCAGACAGTGCCACAGGGCATCCAGCAGCTTCTCCAGAGAGGCGCGGGTCCTGTCCAGCAGCTTAATAAATTCGCCTCTCCCTGCCAAGGCCAGGGCCTCTACCTGATGGCTGATGGCACCGCCGTGTGTGACCAGTTCCCGTATGGTCTCCTCGGGAACATTCAACAGTTCAGCGGCAAAGTGGCCGGACGGGTAAACGGTCTCATGGAAAAAGATCTGATCCTGCCAGACATCCATTGTCAGATGCAGGAAATTGTTGTTCTGCCTGATCCCCAGTGGCATAGGGCCACCTCCTCTGTCCTATATCCGTTTTCTGCCTGTCTTGCGATATTCTCATTTTATCAAAATCCCCCCAATAATCAAGTGAAAGGACAAGAGCCACGGTGGCCGCGTGGTCTCTGTCCTTATCTTTTTACAAGGGGATGATCCTAATGAGTAAAACAAAACGACTGCAAACCATCGACGGTGAGAGCCTGATGAGCCTGCCGCTGACACCGCTCAACTTCGTGGTGGACACGCTGCTGTCTCAGGGGCTGCACATCCTTGCGGGCTCCCCCAAGGTGGGCAAGTCCTGGCTGGCCCTGTGGCTGTCCGTCATGGTGGCCAAGGGCGAACCGGTCTGGGGGATGTCCGTGAAGCAAGGTACCACTCTCTATCTCTGCCTGGAGGATTCCGTTCTCCGTATCCAGAACCGGCTCTTTGAGATCACCGAGGACGCACCAAGCAGCGTCCACTTCTGCACGGAGTGCGCCCTCATTGGACAGGGGCTGGAGGAGCAGGTGGAAACATTCCTCACTGCCCACCCGGACACGGTACTGGTCATCATCGACACGCTGCAGATGGTTCGTCCGGCTCGTGACGCAACCTACGCCAACGACTACCGTGACCTCTCTGCTCTGAAGCAGATTGCGGATGCCCACGGCATCGCCATTTTGCTGATCCATCATCTGCGCAAGGAGAGCGCTGACGATGTGTTCAATCGCATCTCCGGCACCACCGCCATCAGCGGTGCGGTGGATTCCAGCTTCACGCTGGTGGAGGAACGGCGGGGCAGCGGCAGAGCGAAGCTCTCCTGTATTGGCCGTGACATTGAATACCGGGAGCTGACGCTGGAGCGCAACAGTGAAAATGTCTGGGAGCTGGTGTCGGACAGCCGGACACAGCCGGAGCTGCTGGGCGACCGCATCGTCTATCTCCTCTCTGAATTGATGCATGACCAAACCGAATTTATCGGCACTCCCACGGAGCTGTCTGAACGGATCGACCCTGTGGGTGTGGAGCGTATCTCCCCCAAGAAAGTATCCCGACAGATCCTACAAAACCTTGACGCACTAAGGAAAATCGGCATTTCGGCTGTGGTGCGCCGTAGCAACGGAAGGCGGCTCATTGAGCTGCAGCGTGCCGAAAGTGACGATACCCAGGGTGTCCCGGCGGTCGACCCTGTTGACCCTGCCGGGGCGCTGTGCAGCGATTTGCGGACGGTTTACAGGTGCGGCGAGTAAACTCCCGCAAGACAAAAGAAACGCCGTGTTGGGCCGTTTGTGGACAAAGGAGGAGTACGGGTGTTTGGCGCGGGAGAATCACCTCCTTGGAGGTGGCCAGCATCGCGTTTGTCTGGTCATCGGCACAGCCGCCGCCCGCCTTCCACCTGTTTGCGGGGCACTGCCCCACACCCCTCGTCGGCGCAAAGTCCGCACCGTTCGGAACACCTTACGGATCAGCTATTCCGAACTACGCTCCCTTGCGCCTCCTCTCCAAACGAAACCCACTGGCGTTGGGCTTTCGTTTGGTTTTAGAAAATGATTATTTTGGAGGAAACGACATGAAAAAAGATATCAAATTCAGCACCCGGATGGCATCCGCAGACCGGGAGGCCATCAAGGAATTGGCGAAACGCTCCGGAATGTCCATGAGCGACTATGTGACAGCCTGCTGTCTGGGAAAGCAGGTTGTGGTCGTCGATGGACTAAAAGAAGTGCTCAAGGAGCTGAAGTCCATCGGCAGAAATCTGAATCAGCTTGTCACCCTGGCGCACATGGGACGCGTCACGGTGATCAACCTGGACGGTGTACGCCAGACGTTCTCTGAATTCTGCGCTGCTGTCCGGCTGATCCTTGAACGAAAGCGGTGGTGAAAAATGGCGATCATCAGCTTCACCAACTACAAGCGGGGCCAGACCACCGGATGCATGGGAGCCGTGATGCGGTACACCATGCAGGACAAGAAAACCGAGTTCGATGGACAGCGGTTGGTCACAGGCATCAACTGCCAGCCGGAATCTGTCTACGCGGACTTCATGACCACCAAGCGGCTGCATCACAAAACCGACGGTGTGATCTTCTACCACATGGTGCAGAGCTTCCCGAAGGGCGAAGCGGTCGATCCGGTCACGGCTCATGCGGCGGCGCTGAAGCTGGCTGAGTACTATGAGGGCTATGAAGTTCTGGTCTGCACCCACACAGACCGGGAACACATTCATTCCCACTTTCTCATCAACTCCGTCAACTTCGATACTGGAAAGAAACTGCACATCGCAAAGGAGCAGCTCCAGGAACTGCGACAGCGCAACGATCAAGTCTGCATGGAATTTTCTATTCCTGTGTTCAAGCCCAAGGATAGGAAGCATGAAACGAAAGCCATGACGATTGGCGAATATCATACCGCAGCCCGTGGCCAGAGCAAAAAGCTGCAGCTCATGAACATCATCAACGACTGCATGCGCCATGCCTCCAGCCGCGAGGAATTCATTGCGCTGATGGAAAGCGAGGGCTACAAGGTCCGTTGGGAGGCGTCCCGACGAAATATTACCTACACCACACCCAGCGGCTGGCAGTGCCGTGACCGCCTGCTATTCGGAGACAAGTATTTAAAGGAGAATATGGAATATGAGTTCAGGATCAGAGAAGAAATTATCTATGGACGAACTGCTGGAGAAGAACCGACCTGCGCAGATGGTACAGACCACGCCGCAGCCTTCGGCACAGGAGCTGACAACGCCTCCCGAAGTGCATCCCACGAAAGCGGAGTGGGAGGAACTGCTGAGCAGCCTCTACACACTGGGGGACCACACCGAGAGACAGACTGGCTATCTGAAGAAGGTCAGCGAACTGCTGGCGCAGCTCCCGACCCGGACACAGATGGACGAACTGCTGAAAGCGGTGAAGCATCTGGAGCAGATGAGCGAACAGGCTGGGAAGCGGAACGAGAAACATTTTTCTCTGCCCGGCATCAGACTGCCCAGACTGCGGCTACCGCACCTGGATGGCCCCACATGGGCGGTCCTGCTGATGGGGACGGCAGTGTTGCTTCTGCTGTGGTGGGGATTGGATACCGTCTGGAGCAATCTCAGTCTGATGCTCCCGTGATGGACAGCACCACCATGCGCCCACATACAGACAGGAAAACGCTCCGTAAGAAGCAGCAAAAGAAAATCGCCCAAGGCCACGCCCAGGACGATCACGAAGAAGAACAGACTTGGCAGCAGACCATGTGACGGTCTGCTATTTTTATTGCCCGAATTGGTTTTGGGGGAAAGGAATGCTATGAAGAGTGAATTCGAAGTGTATATGGAGACAAGTATTCTGGGTGGTTATATTCCGGAGCGAGCAATCGGCTACCGGGATGACAATACAATCACGCCGATCTATCGGGATACATCCTATCACGAAACGGAACGTGGTATGGAGCTGCGTCGGGAGATGATTGTGGGCGGACGAAAATTCTTTGTCCGTTCCATCTTCTCTACAGCAGAGAAAGCGAAAACACCTACGGAGCAGATGCTCCAAATCATCGACAGTGATTTGGGAAAAGGTTCGATTTGAGGATAGACATTGGGCAGGAGATACGGTATGTTAGTTGTTGCCGTATCGGCTTGCCCGGAAAGGAGTAGCAATGGCAAGCAACGAAAAATATACCATCCTCTATGGCCGGCTGAGTCAGGAGGATACGCAGAAAACAAATAAGACGGATGACTCGAACAGTATCCAGAATCAAAAACTTCTGCTCGAGAAGTATGCAGCTGAGAAAGGATTCACCAACACCCTCTTCCTGTATGACGACGGTTACTCTGGAACGAACTTCAATCGCCCAGGCTGGCAGCAGGTCATGGAACTGATGGAAAACGGTCAGGTGGAAACACTCATCGTCAAGGACATGTCCCGATTGGGTCGTGAATACCTTCAGGTGGGTCAGTACACGGAACTCATCTTCCCAAGTTATGGTGTGCGCTTTATCGCCGTCAACGACGGCGTGGACAGCCTGTGCGAGTCCACCAACGACTTCACGCCCTTCCGGAATCTGATGAACGAGTTCTATGCCAAGGACTGCAGCAAAAAGGGACGCTCCGTGGTTCGTCTCAAGGCTGAGACTGGTGCCAGAGTCTCCTCCCGTCCCCGCTATGGGTATATGAAAGACCCGGCAGATCCCAAACGGCACATGGTGCCTGATCCTGAGACTGCTCCGGTGGTGCGTTACATCTTTGACCTCTGCGTTTCCGGAAAGGGTCCTGCCCAGATCGCAAAGCAGCTCAAGAAAGACAAAATTCCCACGCCTGGGTATTCCTACTACCAGAAGCATGGGGTGGAACTGACCGGAGTGGACATCACCCAGCCGTACAACTGGTCCACCAACACCGTCGCTGGCATTCTGGAGGATGAGACTTACCTGGGGCACACCATCAACCTGAAATCCACCACCCTGTCCTTCAAGAACAAGAAGCGCATTGAGCGTCCAGAGCCTGAGCAGCTCCGCTTTGAGAATACGCATGAGGCGCTTATTTCGCGACAGACCTGGGAGATCGTACAGGATATCCGCAAGCATAAGCGGCGCAGAGCCAACATGGCCGAGCAGAATATCTTCTCCGGGCTGGTCTATTGCCTGGACTGCGGCGGCACCATGGTACTGCACCGGGCGCACACCATGGATGCGGTGAAAAACAACTTCATGTGCTCCACCTATAAGAAAAAAGGTAAGGAGGTCTGCTCCGGTCATTACATCCGGGAACAGGAGCTCAGTGCCATCCTGCTGGATGATATCCGCCGTGTTACGCACTTCGCTCGTCAGAATGAGCTGCGGTTTGCGGAGCATATCCGCAAGAAGCAGGGCAAGGAGGCGCAGCAGGAAATTGCAGTGCTCCGGAAGAAAATCGACACCATGCAGAAGCGCCAGGCTGAGCTGACAAAGCTGTTCAAACGGCTCTACGAGGACAGCGTCCTTGGCCGCATCCCGGACGAGCAGTATCGTATCCTCTCTCAGGAGTACACTGCCGAGCAGAAAGAGATTCAAGAACAGCTGCCTGCCATGGAAGTAAGGCTTCAGGAACTGAAAGACTCCAGCTCCAATATTACCCGGTTCATTGAGAACGCCAAACGGTATAGCGAGATCCCGGAGCTGACCGCTGAGATCCTGCGCATCTTCATCAAGCGGGTGGAGGTCGGAGAGCGTGCGGAGAAATACTCCCGCACAGCACCGCAGGAGGTACGCATCTACTACCGTGACATTGGGCTGGTGGATGAACTGCCTCAGAGTATGGCGGATTCCGTGGCAGAAAAAATCCCAAACGAGGTTGCATGAGCAAAAGGGAGGCTGTGCCGAAACACAGCCTCCCTCCGCAGAAACAGATATTAAGTTATATGGGTAGGTTCATAAATTGTCCCTATGCACCGGACACGGAAGCTCTCCGTTCTTCTTTTTTGTGATGCGTTGAGATTAGCCGCCGATGTAGTTGACGTTGACGTTGGTCAGACCGCCCTCAGCGGGGTTGGCCATCTCGGAGTTGTTGTCGATGGTGAGGTCGCCGTTGAGAACCTGCTGGAAGAGATCCTCGTAGTCAGCAACGGTAAAGTTCTCCATGGACCAGGTAGCGGTCGGCAGGCCGACAGCATTCTCCTTGACACCGAGAGCGGTGGCGTTGTTGCCGATCTCGTCCCAGGTGCCGTCGTAAACCTTGGCGATGGCCCATGCGGCAGCGTCGCTCAGGCCCTTCATGGCGGAGGTCACAACGGTATCGGACTCGCTGGACTGGTCGACGTCGACGCCGACGACCTTGCCGTCCTCAGCGGAAGCGGCAGCGACGACGGACTGGAACATGGAACCGCCGCAGGCGAAGACGATCTCAGTGCCGTTGGAGTACCAGCCGGAGACCATGGTCTGCAGCTCGGGGGAAGCCTGGAAGGAAGCGCCGTACTCCCAGGAGTAGTTCAGGTCGACGGTCTTATCCATTTCCTTAGCAGCGTCGTTGGCGCCCTGAGCAAAGCCCCAGCCGTAACGGATGCAGGCGGGGTTCGTGCCGCCGCCGCCGCCGGTGAAGCCGAGCTTCTCATAGCCTTCCTTGACGACAGCGTAACCGGCGAAGTAGCCGCACTGCTCTTCGTTGAAGGCGATGCCCGCAACGTTGTCAAGGCCGAGGGACCAACCGTCGATGAAGACGAACTTGGTGTCGGTGAATTCCTTAGCGGCCTTCTCGAGGGCCGTGCCCTGCATGAAGCCGGCGCAGACGATGACCTTGGCGCCGCCGTCCACGGCAGCCTTCATGGCGTCGTAACGGTCGTCATCGGTCGCCTGATCGCCGTTGGCGGGCTGATAGTACTTGTAGCTCAGGCCGTTGTTGGCGGCATAGAGCTTCACGCCGTCGAAGGTGCCCTGGTTGAAGGACTTATCCTTCAGCTGGCCAACGTCGGTGACGAACGCGACTTCATACTTGCCGTCCTCGGACGTCATGTTGTCGTCGATATCGTCAGGATTGGTGTAAGTGGTGGTCCCGCCCTGCTGATCGTCAGTGTTGTTGGCATCCTGGTTGTCGTCGGTCTTCTTATCACCGCAGGCAACGAGGGACAGAACCATGACGAGAGCGAGAAGCAGCGCAAAAAACTTCTTCATTCTTCTATCCTTCCTTATTTTTCCGGTCGGCGGCGAGCCGCTCTCCGGTTTATTTTGAAGTGCGGATGCACTTCGTCTGACAGTATAGCAAAAGCAAAGGGGAGAATCAAGTCCGATTCTCCCCAATTTTACTTTTTTTGTGATAATTGATGGGATTCTTTACAAAAAGTCCACACTTTTTACACGTTATTTTCTCAGTCGAGCTTCAGGTCGCCGTCCTTGACCCAGCCGAGGCGGCGGCAGACCATATTGATGAGCGGAGCAAGGATGGCGGGCAGCACGATGGCGACGAGGATGAGGCCCAGCCAGTCAAAGCCCGTTGGGCTCATGGCCGCCGCACCCTTGGCGACAGCCTCCTCGCTCGGGGAGATCCAGCCCGTCCACACGCCGATGAGGCCGCACAGGCCGCAGGTACCCATACCGGAGTTGATGGGCGCTCCGTTCATCTCAAGATGGAACACGCACGTGGCGACGGGGCCGGTGATGGCGGAGGCGAGCGTCGGCGCGATCCAGACGCGGGGATTTCTGACAATGTTCGGCATCTGGAGCATCGACGTGCCGAGGCCCTGAGAGACAAGGCCGCCCCAGCGGTTTTCCTTAAAGCTCATCACGGCGAAGCCGACCATCTGCGCGCAGCAGCCCGCGACGGCCGCGCCGCCGGCAAGGCCCGTCAGGCCCAGCACCGAGCAGATGGCGGCGGAAGAGATCGGCAGCGTGAGCGCGACGCCGACAAGCACGGAGACCGCGATGCCCATCCAGAACGGCTGGAGTTTGGTCGCATTGTCGATAATAATGCCAAATGCCGAGGCCGCCGTGCCGATGGGCGGGGCGATCCACTTGGCGAGCGCGACGCCGACTAAGATGGTCACGGCGGGCGTCACCAAAATGTCGATCTTCGTCTCCTTGCTCACGGCCTTGCCGCACTCGGCGGCAAGGATCGCGATGATGAGCACGGCGAGCGGGCCGCCTGCGCCGCCCTCGGCGTTGGCCGCATAGCCCACCGCCGCGAGGGAGAAGAGCACCATCGGGGGTGCCTGCAGCGCGTAGCCGATGGCAATGGCCATCGCAGGGCCGGAGACGGACATCGCATAGGTGCCGATGTCCGTCAGAAACGGAACGCCCAGCTGCGCGCCGAGCGTCTTGATGATCGTGCCGATGAGCAGCGAGCAGAAGAGGCCCTGCGCCATTGCGCCGAGCGCATCGATGCCGTAGCGCTTGGCCGAAACTTCAATGTTTTTGCGTTTGCAGAACGCTTTGAATTTTTCCATGATATCCTCACAGCCTAAAAATAAAATAGTGTCATATACAGGTGTCTTGACACGTGCACATGACACTATAATCGCTTGTGTGAGGATTGTCAACCCTTAATTTCCGTTTTCCTCCAGCAGGACGCGCAGTGCGCGCAGCGCACTCTTCGTGCGCGCGAACGCCGCCTCGTCGGGACAGGAGAGCGTGTGCAGGTGGATGCCGTCGGTGAGACTGGACAGCGGCTCCGCCTTTTTGCAGCGCTCAATGAACTGGCTGACCTCGTAGCGGTTCGAAATTTGCAGCGGGCCGGTGAGCTGGCCGTAGATGGGGTGGTCGACGATGACGTCGATGACCGTACAGCCGTTGTCGACGATGGTGTTGAGCTCGGCTTCCATCTCCTGCGGCGTGTGCTTCACGGCAACGCGGCGGACGATGCCGCGCGCCTCCTTCGGCGTCACATAGCCGCGCGGAGTGGCGAGAATTTCCTCGCCCGAGGAGCGCAGCAGCGCGATATCGCCCACGATGATCTGGCGCGAGACGGAGAATTTTTCCGCCAGCGCGGAGGCGCTGACCGGCGCGTCCGCCGCGCGCAGCACGTCGGCAATGGCCTTTCGCCGCTCGTCAGAATGCATTCGCTCTTCCTCCCCTTTTCGCGCAAAAGCGCCAAATTTCGATTACGTTTCGTATTATCAAAATCAGAAATTACAGTTCGTTGTCGGATTTTGCCGATTTAATACTCAAAGCAGCTGCCGCCGACGAACTCTCGCACGATGGAGTCGCGCGGGACATAGTCCGTGCGCAGCGACGGCACGGAGTTGACAACGTCCATCAGGTCGCTCAGCCCGTGCTCGGCGATAAACTGATCGTCGAGCTGGCTGTAAAACTCGGGGATCTCCTTCAAATACCGCGCGAGGATGCACGGCTCGTAGTCGTGGAACGTGTCGATGTGGATGCTCGCGTTCGGCTTGTTCGGCATGATGTAGTTGAGCTCGCCGCGGTCGACACTCTCGGCGCGCTCGACGGTCTGACGCAGCGAATGGCCGCGGCCCTGATAGTCGCGGATCATGCGGCGCGCCACGCGCAGCTGCTCGGGACGAACGATGCGGTCCTTGTGCGTGATGATACGCGTACGCGGGGCAACGTAAACGCCCGTAGCTTCGCTTCTGAGCTGGTCGAAAATCAGCGGGTTGAGCATGTGGATGCCCTCGGCGATGATGACGGCGTCCTTGTCGCCCTGCATGGGCTTGTAGCCGCCGACGCCGCCTGCTTTGAAGTCGTAGACCGGCAGCTCCACGAGCTCGCCGTCCATCAGGCGGTGGATATCCTCGATGAGTAAATCGCGGTTCACGCAGTAGGGCGACTCCCAGTCGCTCGCCTCGGGCGGACGCTGATCAAGCGGCAGGAAAAAGTTATCCATGCTGAGCATGCAGACCTTGACGCCGAGGTTTTCGAGGTATTCGCGCAGGCGCATCGCCGTCGTCGTCTTGCCCGAACCGCTCGGGCCCGTCAGGCAGACGATGGGCTTTTGTCCCTTGTTCATTAAAATGCTCGCCGCGGCGGAGCTGATCTTGTCGTGAAAGACCTCCTCGCAGCGCAGGACGAAGCGGGTGTCGTCCTTCATGTTGGTCACAATGTTTTCAATGTCGATCACGCGCATGGCATGATAATCTCCTTACTTTTGGGATTCTGCCGCCATCTTTACGGCTGTTTCGAGCGCGATTTTCATCATGGCGGTGAAGCTCGTCTGCCGCGCCTCGGGCGAAAGCTCCTCGCCGGTGAGGATATTGTCGGAGATCGAGCAGAGGGAAAGTCCGCGCTTTTTCGTATAGGCGGCGTTGCAGTAGAGGGCGGCGGCCTCCATCTCGATGGCGAGCACGCCCATGTCCGCCCACTTGAGCGACGGGTTCGACGCGTCGTAGAACGTGTCGGACGAGTAGAGGTTGCCGACGTCCATGCGGACGCCGAGCTCCTTCGCCGATTCAACGGCGGCGGAGAGCAGCTGAAAGTCCGCGATGGGGGCAAATGTGCCGCCAAGGCCGTACTGCGCGGCGTAGTTCGAGTTGGTGCACGCACCCATGCCCGCGACCACGTCACCGAGCTTCAAGTCCTTTTGCAGCGCGCCCGCCGAACCCACTCGGATGATGCTCTCGACATCGTACTGCGTGAACAGCTCGTAGGAGTAGATACCGATGGACGGCATCCCCATGCCGCTGGCCATCACGCTGACGGGAACGCCCTTGTAGGTGCCTGTGTAGCCCTGCACGCCGCGGACGTTGTTGACGAGCTTTGGTTCATCTAAAAATGTTTCGGCGATGAACTTCGCGCGCAGCGGGTCGCCGGGCATCAGAACGGTCCTGGCGAAGTCGCCCTTTTTCGCGCTGTTATGCGGAGTCGGCATATTGAGCCCTCCCCTTTCTTAAAGTTCGCCCTTGGCCTCGAGCTCCTTGACGGCCTTGACGATGCGGGACGTGCCGAGGCGGTCGGCGCCGAGCTTGAGGAAGTCTTCGGCGTCCTGCAGGCTCGCGATGCCGCCGGCGGCCTTGATCTTCTTGCCGTTGGTCATGTGGGCTGCCATGAGGGCGACATCCTCGCGGGTCGCGCCGCCGCCGGCAAAGCCCGTGGAGGTCTTGATATAGTCGGCGTGAGAATTGGAGACGACCTCGCAGAGCTTGATCTTCTCTTCGTCGGTGAGCAGGCAGGTCTCGATGATGACCTTTAAGATGTTGCCGTGGCAGGAGATTTTCACAGAGTTGATCTCCTGAAGGATCTTGTCGTACTGGCCCTCCTTGACCCAGCCGAGGTTGATGACCATGTCGATCTCGGTCGCGCCGTCGGCGACGGCGGACTCGGCCTCCATGCACTTGATGCCGCTGGGCGTGTAGCCGTTGGGGAAGCCGATGACCGTGCAGATGGGCAGCTGGCCGAAGCCATAGTGCTGCTGCTCGGCGACGTAGTGCGCGGCGTGATTCACATAGGTCTGCGGGATGCAGACGCTCGCGCAGCCGTATTTGATGCCGTCGTCACAGATCTGCTTGATGTCCTCCCAGGTGGCGGTCTGCTTGAGGAGGGTATGGTCAACGTGCTTGAGAATTTCCTTAACGTCCATGATATATTTCCTTTCTGTCGTTGAAAGCGTATTTGATCAAAAATCGTTTTATTTTAGCATGTTTCCGTGCTTTTGTCTACCGTTTCGGCAGGTCTCTTACAGTGCGCTGCCGAAATACTCCGTCATCGCGCGGATCAGGAATTCATAGTCCTGCACGCCCGCGGTCTCCCACGAAGAGTGCATCGCGAGCTGGGGCAGGCCGATGTCCACCGTGCTGACCGGCACGAGCGTATCGGAGATCGAGCCGAGCGTCGAGCCGCCGGGAAGATCGGAGCGGTTGGACATGACCTGCGTGGGAACGCCCGCGTTTTCGCACACGGCGCGGAAAATAGCGCAGGAGCGGCCATCGGTCGCGTAGCGCTGATTGGCGTTGAACTTGATGACGACGCCCTCGTTCATATACGGGCAGTTGTCGGGGTCGGCGTATTCACCGTGGTTGGGGTGCTGGGCGTGCGCGTTGTCCGCCGAGACGAGGAAGCTGCGCGCGAGCATCATCTGGAGCTCCTGCTCGTCCTTTCCGAGGCACAGGGCGATGCGGCGCAGCGTGTCGCGCAGGAACGTCGAGCCCGCACCCTGCTTGGTGGACGAGCCGACCTCTTCATTGTCGAAAATGCAGCAGACGGCGATATTTCCGCTCTCCTTCGCCGCAAGGAAGCCCTCGAGGCAGCCGCAGGCGCACTCGAGATCGTCGAGCTTGGGAGAAAGGATGTACTCCTCGTTCTCGCCAAGCAGCGTCCCCTCGCCGCGGCAGTAGAGGAACAGGTCGCTGCCGAGGATGTCGTTTTCTGCAACGTCCGCGGCTTTGGCGACGATGGGCAGGATGCCGCCGCTGTCTTTGCCGCCGAGCAGCGGCAGCGTGTCGATATTCGCGAGGTACTTCATGCCGTCGTTCGCCGTGCGGTTCATGTGGATGGCGACATTGGGAATGACGAGCAGGTCGCGGTCGACGCTCACGAGTTTTTCGACGATCTCGCCGTTTGCGCGCACGAAGACGCGGCCCGCGACGGAGAGTGGGCGGTCGAACCACGTGGACATCAGCATGCCGCCGTATTTTTCGGTCGAGAGCTGGACATAATGCGCGCTGCGGCGGTCGGGATGCTCTTTTAAACGGAACGCTGGCGAGTCGGAGTGCGCCGCAGCCATGGCGAAGCCGCCGTCGATCATCTCCGGCACGCGGAAGGCGATGGTGCTCGAGCCGTTGCGGCGGACGAAATACTTCCCGCCGGGGGCTACCTCCCAGCGTTCGCGTTCGGAAAGCTCGGTATAGCCGTTTGCGAGGAGCTTTTGGCGGATGTTCTCGGTCACATGGTAGCAGGTGGGGCTATTTTTGATAAAATGCAGCAGTTCTCTTGCCGGTGCATGTTGCATGGTGATGTCCTCCACAGTTTATTTTTGTTTGGCGGTATTATAGCACACGTCATGCTTCTCGGCAAGCGGACACTCCCTCTGTGCCGCACAAAACAGGGGCAGCATTTGTGCATTTGTCCATATTTGGTGGAATTATAGTTGATTCTTTTATCGAAATCCTTTATAATACAGTTGATTTCCGTCCCCCCTCCCGCATCGAGCGGGCTTTTGTTTGCGCTCTTAAGCTGGAAGGAGACTATTTCTATGAACGAATCCTCTTCTCCCGCGCCAGCTCCGGTCTCACCGCTGTGGACGCGGGATTTCACTATCATCACATTGGGCAGCGTGATCTCGATGCTGGGCAATTCGATGTCCGGCTTCGCGCTGAGCCTGCTCGTACTGGATTACACGGGCTCGAACCTGCTCTATGCCATCTATATTGCGACATTTACGCTGCCGCAGATCGTCATGCCGATTTTCTCGGGCGCGATCCTCGACCGCTTTTCGCGCAAGAAGACGATCTACACGCTGGACTTCCTTTCCTCCGGGGTCTACCTTGTCGCTGCGCTGATCCTGAGCCGCGGCTGGTTCAGCTTTCCGATGCTCGCGGTCTTCTGCTTTATCATCGGCTCGATCAACAGCATCTACTATGTCGCCTACGACAGCTTCTATCCCCTGCTGATCTCTGAGGGGAACTACTCCAAGGCCTACTCCATCGCGAGCGTGCTGGAGACGCTCTCGGCGCTCATCATCCCGATCGCAACGTACTTTTATAATCTCTTCGGCATTGCGCCGCTGCTCGGCATCAACGCGCTGTGCTTCTTCATCGCCGCGACGGCGGAGACGCAGATCCGCGCCGAGGAACACTACATCGAAAAGCAGCGTGCCGCGCTCGCGCTCGAAGAGCAGCATTCCTCGGGCCGCCAGCTCCTGCGCGACATCAAAGAGGGCTTTCGCTATCTGATGAGTGAAAAGGGGCTTCTGCGCGTGGCCATCTATTTCACATTCAGCATGCTGGCCTCGGGCGCGTCGCAGGTCATCACGCTGCCGTACTTCAAGTCGACATTCGATAACGGCGAATACATCTATATGCTCGTCTGGGGCATGGCGATCTTCGGCCGCGCCATCGGCGGCGGCATTCATTATAAAATCAAGCTGCCTGTGCAGCATAAGTATTCCATTGCCCTGATGGTTTATGTCGTCATCTCGCTGTGTGAGGGCTTCTATCTCTACTGCCCGCTGCCGGTGATGATGGTCTCGTGCTTTTTAACGGGTATCCTCGGCGTGACGAGCTACACCATCCGCATCTCCGCCACGCAGAGCTACGTGCCCGACGAGAAAAAGGGCCGCTTCAACGGCGCGTTCAACATGCTCAACACCGTCGGCAGCTTCACGGGCAACCTGCTCGCCGGCGCACTGACGGCCTTTCTCCCCGCGCGCGGCGTGCTGACGGGCTTTATGCTCATCGCCGTGGCGGCGGCGATCCTTGTCATCGGCGGCGGACGCAAGAGCGTCGCGGCCATCTACAACCGCCAGCAGTAAAACTTTACGATACGACACAATTAAATTTGATGGAGGCAGCAACATGAAATTTTCTGAAATGACCTACACCCGTCCCGATGCCGAGAGCACCAAGCAGCATCTCGCTGCGCTCACCGAGCAGCTCAAGGCCGCAAAGAGCTACGAGGAGGCCCGCAAGATCTTCCTCGCCCAGCAGGAGCAGGCCAAGCACATCTCCACCGCCTCGACGCTTGCGAGCGTCCGCCACTCGATCGACACGCGCGACAGCTTCTACGATGCGGAGGAAAAGTTCTGGAACAGCTTCTTCCCCGAGCTGGAGGAGTACAACCAGGCGTGGACGGCGGCAATGCTCGAAAGCCCGTTCCGCGCGGAATTTGCCGGGGAGTTCGGCGATCTGATGTTCGTCAACGCCGAGATCGCGCGCAAGACCTTCTCCCCCGAGATCATCCCCGAAATGCAGCAGGAGAACGAGCTGACGCAGGAATATGAAAAGCTGCTCGCCTCGGCGCAGATCCCCTTTGAGGGCAAGGTCTACACGCTCTCCCAGCTCTCCCCGTTCAAGACCTGCGCGGACGATGAAAAGCGCCTTGCCGCATGGAAGGCCGAGGGTCAGTGGTACAAGGACAACCAGGCAAAGTTCGACGAGCTCTACGACAAGCTCGTGAAGCTTCGCGACGCGATGGGCAAAAAGCTCGGCTACGAGGGCTACACCACGCTCGGCTACTACCGCATGGTGCGCAACTGCTACACGAAGGAAGACGTTGAAACGTTCCGCGCGGCGGTCGTGAAGTATCTCGTGCCCGTGGCCGATAAGGTCTACCGCGAGCAGGCCAAGCGCCTCGGCAAGAGCTATCCCATGAGTTTTGCCGACAACGCGCTCGAATTCCGCTCCGGCAACCCCCGTCCCGTCGGCACGCCCGACGAGATCCTCGCCCAGGGCATGAAGTTCTACAGCGAGCTCTCCCCCGAGACGAAGGAATTCTTCAAAACCATGCTCGACAATGAGCTTCTTGATGTGCTCTCCACCGAGGGCAAGCAGGCGGGCGGCTACTGCACGAGCATCATGGACTATGAGGTCCCCTTCATCTTCGCCAACTTCAACGGCACGCAGCACGACGTCGAGGTCGTGACGCATGAGGCCGGTCACGCCTTTGAAGCGTGGACGAACCGCAAGCGCATCCCCGTGGACTACATCTGGCCGAGCCTTGAGGCCTGCGAGGTGCACTCGATGTCCATGGAGTTCTTTGCAGAGCCGTGGGCGGAAGGCTTCTTCGGCAGCGATGCCAGGAAGTTCCTCTACAGCCACCTCTCCGGCGCGCTGACCTTCATTCCCTATGGCACGATGGTCGACCATTTCCAGCACGTTGTGTACGAAAAGCCGGAGATGACGCCCGCCGAGCGTCACGCCGTCTGGAAGGAGCTGCTCGGCGTCTATATGCCGTGGATGAAGCTCGACGGCGAGATCCCCTTCTACTCTGAGGGCATGGGCTGGCAGCGCCAGCACCACATTTACTCGAGCCCCTTCTACTATATTGACTACTGCCTTGCCCAAACCGTGGCGCTCGAATTCTGGGCAATGATCCGCAAGGACCTCAAGAATGCCTGGCAGCACTACATGGCCTACACCGTGCAGGGCGGCAGCAAGACCTTCACCGACCTTCTCAAGAACGCAGCGCTTGAAAGTCCCTTTGACGAGAAGTGCCTGCGCGGCGTGTGCGCCGAGGCGGCCGAGGCACTGGACGCCTTTGACCTCACCGGGATCGCCTGATGGACGAAAAGCACAAAAAGCGCGGCCGGCGCTCGCATCTCAACGACTTTCATCTCAACGTCGCGGGGGAATATGTATATGACGGCAGCTTCTTTGCCTGCCGCAGCAGCGAGGAATCGCTGCGCGGCAGCAAGCGCGCCGTATGGATCATGGCGGCGGCGCTGGCGCTCGCGGTCGTCGCGGGCGGGTGCATTCCCGCGCCGGGAATGCAGAACTGCTTTTACGTTCTGCTCCCCTACCTCGGCGAAGTGGTGGCGGCGGCAAGCGTTGTCTGGGCGCTCGCAAAGCTCGGAACGGACTGGCGCGAGGTGCGCGAGTACAACTACGAAAAAAGCGTTGCCGTTCTGCCCGTGCGAACCGTGGTCGCCGCAGGTTTTGCAGCGCTCGGCATCGTGTGCGAAGGGATCTTCTTTTTCACCAATAAGCCCGCAGATAAGGCGTTTTTCGCCCTTCTTTACGTTCTGCTGAAGCTGATCGTGCTGCTCTGCGCTCTCGGCGTGCGCGCTAAAATAATGCAGGCAGAATGGGGCAAAATACCTAAAAAAGACAAATCCTAAAATTTTGCACTGTACAATCTTCAATATTTTATGCTATAATTGAAAAAATTCTATGAGCTCCTTTGCGGTGCACAGTTGTCCGCAAGGGGCGTACTCCCCATTCTTCCGTGCGCGCGGCGCACGGGCATTCCTTGTGCTGCACGGGGAACTCCCCCGTTTTAGCAAAATAAAATAAAGGAGTAGATTCAATGAAAAGAACACTTGCACTGATCCTTTCTCTGGTGATGTGTCTCGGTCTTCTCGCCGGCTGCGGCGACAAGAAGGGCGACCAGACTGAGGACGAGAACACGCCGCTGGTCGTCGGCTATGCCCCGTTCAACGAAAAGTTCTCCCCCTTCTTCTCGGAAACCGAGTATGACCAGGATGTCTGGATCATGACCTCTCTCGTCCTGCTCAACAGCGACCGTCAGGGCCAGATCATCATGAAGGGCATTGAGGGCGAAACGCACGCCTACAACGGCACCGACTATACCTATTATGGCCCTGCCGACTGTGAGATCGTCGAGAATGCCGACGGCACTGTCGACTACAACTTCACCATGCGTGACGACATCGTCTTCTCCGACGGCGAGAAGGTCACCATCGACGACGTCATCTTCTCCATGTACGTCCTCTGCGACCCCACCTACGATGGTAACTCCACGCTGTACGCTGTCCCCATTCAGGGTATGGCTGCCTACCGCAGCGGTATGACCACGCTCGCCAAGGCGCTCGCCGCGGCCGGTCGTGACAATGCTGACTTCACCTACTGGACCGAAGAGCAGCAGACCAAGTTCTGGGACAACTTCGATAAGGGTCTCGTTCCCTTCGCTCAGGGCATTGTCGACGCTTGCGTTGAGGCCGGTATGAACGATGAGGGCGATGTTGCCGGCGCTGCTGCCAACTGGGGCTTCGACGGTCTTGCCGCTGACGCTACCGTTGAGGACTTCGCGATGGCGATCGGCAATCAGTACGGCTGGTCCTTCTCCGCTATGGAAAAGGAAGTCGGCAACTCCGACGCTCTTTCTGCCATGATGGACGAGGACGTCTACGCTGACTATCCCACCATCGGTGTCAAGACCGGTGACTCCGCTGCCAACATCTCCGGTATCAAGAAGACCGGCGACTACAGCATGACCGTCACCCTCGATAAGGTCGACGCGACCGCCATCTATCAGCTCGGCGTGACCATCGCCCCGCTGCACTACTATGGCGATACCTCTCTCTACGATTATGACAACAACCAGTTCGGCTTCCCCAAGGGCGATCTGAGCTCCGTGCGTGCCAAGACCACCAGCCCCCTGGGCGCAGGCCCCTACAAGTACATCAAGTATGAGGACGGCGTTGTCTACTTCGAGGCCAACGACAGCTACTTCCTTGGCGCTCCCAAGACCAAGTACCTCAACTTCCAGCAGTGCATGAGCGATGACGACAAGCTCAACGGCGTCATCACCGGCACCATCGATATTGCTGACCCCTCCTTCTCCAACGACACGGTCGAGGCCATCGAGAAGGCCAACGGCGGCGTGCTGGACGGCGATAAGATCACGACCAACACCGTCGATAACCTCGGTTACGGTTACCTCGGCATGAGCGCCGCCTGCGTGAACGTCGGCGGTGAGCCGGGCAGCGAGGCTTCCAAGAATCTGCGCAAGGCCTTCGCCACCGTCTTCTCCGTCTATCGTAACGTCGCCATCGAGTCCTACTATGGCGAGCGCGCAAGCGTCATCAACTACCCCATCTCCAACACCTCCTGGGCCGCTCCCCAGCCCACGGACGACGGCTACAAGGTCGCCTTCTCCGTTGACGTGAACGGCAACGACATCTACACCTCCGACATGACCGCCGAGCAGCGCTACGATGCCGCTCTGCAGGCCGCTCTCGGCTACTTCGAGGCTGCCGGCTACACCGTCACCGACGGCAAGCTGACCGCTGCCCCCGCCGGCGCCAAGCTCGAGTACGAGGTTCAGATCCCTGCTGACGGTTCCGGCGACCACCCCTCCTTCATGATGATCTCCGAGGCCTCCAAGGCTCTCGCCACGATCGGCATGAACCTCATCGTCACCGACCTGAGCGACTCCTCCGGTCTGTGGGACGGCATTGATGCCCGCCAGGTCGATATGTGGTGCGCCGCTTGGAGTGCCACCGTTGACCCGGATATGTACCAGATCTACTACTCCGACATTGCCGACCACAATGGTGATCCCGGCGTTGGCAAGAACCCGTACGGCGGCCCTGCTCAGGGTGGTTCCAACAAGATGTACTGCATCGCTGATGCCGAACTCGATAACATGATCCTCACCGCTCGTGAGTCCCTCGACCAGAGCTACCGCAAGACCATGTACAAGGCCTGCCTCGACACCGTTGTCGACTGGGCTGTTGAGGTTCCCGTCTATCAGCGCCAGAACGCGATCATCTTCTCCACCGAGCGCGTCAACATGAGCACCATGACTCCTGACATCACCACCTTCTACAAGTGGTATGCCGAGATTCAGAACATCGAGCTCAACTAATTCCCAACCGCATTTTGCCGGATCTCTGATCTGAATCAATCGAGCAGCCCGGCGGTCTTCACCGGCCGTCGGGCTGCCCCCGACTGCACGGCAAGGAGCGCTTCTTTTTTCAGAGGAGCGTTGCTTGATGTGCAGCAAAAAAGTGAGAGAGAGAGTAACCGAGAGCAGCACATCAGAACGGAGGTAATTTGCTTGCGAAAATACGTAGTAAAACGAATTTTGATTTCCATCGTGATCCTCTTCTTTGTGGGATTCATTATCTATGCGCTGATGCGCTGCCTGCCTACTTCCTTCATTGAGAATATGGCGCGCCAGAAGTCCATGCAGCCTGGCTCGAAGAGCTTCGACGATTGGATGGCGCAGCTCAATGCCATGTACAACATGGATAAGAGCATCATTCCCGGTTATTTCTCCTGGCTCGGTACCGCCATCCGCGGTGATTTCGGCGACAGCTGGTTCTACACCGTGCCGGTGCTTGAAAAGTTCAACGACTGCATCTGGCTCTCCTTTGTGATGGGCGGCATCGCCTTCATCCTTGAGATCCTCATCGCGGTTCCCCTCGGCGTCATTGCCGCAACCAAGCAGTACAGCAGAACCGACTACACGATCTCTGTTATCGCGCTGGCCGGTATCTCTCTGCCGACCTTCTTCTTCGCCTCTCTTCTGAAGCTGGTCTTTTCCGTCAAGCTCGGCTGGTTCGATCTGTTCGGTCTGGTCAGCCGCAACTACAACCAGCTCAGCAGCTGGGGGCAGGTCATGGATAAGGCGAACCATCTCGTGCTGCCCATTGTCACGCTGGTCGTCATCAGCACGGGTTCTCTCATGCGCTACACCCGCACCAATATGCTCGAGGTGCTCAACGCGGACTACATCCGCACCGCACGCGCCAAGGGCCTTTCCGAAAAGAAGGTCATCTATCACCATGCCTTCCGCAACACCCTCATTCCGCTGGTCACGATCATCGGCGGCAGCCTGCCGGGTCTGTTCTCCGGCGCGCTGATCACGGAGACCCTCTTCGCCATTCCCGGCATCGGCTACATCTCCTATCAGGCGATGGTCGGCGGCGATATTCCGTTCTCCATGTTCTACCTTGTGTTCCTGTCGGTGCTGACGCTGCTCGGCAACCTTATCTCCGACATTCTGTACGCCGTGGTCGACCCGCGCGTGCGCATCGCTTAAGAAGGGGGGAAGATCATGAGCGTTTTTGATTACGATAAAAACCGGGATAACCGGAAGCCGTTCCACGCTTCCGGTATGGCGGAGAACGCCGCCAGGCGCGCGACGGATGACAATCAGGACAAGTACGCCAAGCAGGACAATACCCCCTCCGGCGGCAATGAGGAACACTTTTCCCTCAACGACGACCGCCGTGTTAAGGTTCTGTCCCCCGGCGCGCTTGTTGCCAAGCGCTTTTTCCGCAACCGCCTCGCGGTCGTTGGTCTGAGCATTCTCATCTTCATGTTTGTCTTTTCCTTCATCGGCGGCCTCCTCTCTCCTTATGGCGAAGATGAGTTCTTCTACCGTGAGGATCAGATCAACAAGGAGTTCGCCGTCGTGACGGAAAACAGCGATTTCCGCTACATGGCCAAGGATTCCAACCTCTTCGGCTCCGCCGTTCAGGCGCAGACCATGCTTGCCATTCAGAAGAACAGCGAATCCTTCTCCTACAACGGCACCAATTATGCCCTCGCACAGGAGGGTTCGGACTTCTACTCCATCTCCTCCGGCGGCAAGCTGATCGGCATCGCCTACAAGGACGTTGTCAGCTCCTCCGACGGTCAGGCACTGAGCTTTGAGTTCGTCTATACCGCGCTCAAGTCCTACGCGGCGCTCGCGCAGGAGGTTGAGGAAGAGGCTGAGCAGGAGACTGCCGGCGTTTCCGAGGCCACCGGCGCCACCGACGATGCCGCTGAGCCTGCCGAGCCGGAAGAGGTCAGCGAGCCTGCCGCCAAGACCTTCACGGTCGACGGCCTGACCTACACGATCGACGAGGACGGCGGCGTGCTGCAGGGTGAGAAGGAAGTGGCTTATATCAGCCGCTACATCGTCCAGCCCATCATGCCCGACATCTTCCTCTCCCGCGACTTTAAGGAAAAGCTCATCGATACCATCGCTGTCGGTGGTACGAAGTTCACCTACACCGACGAGTCCCTGATCCTCGATGACGAGCCTGACGCCGCTCTCGACGGCGAAGAGACCGGTATCGGCGCGATGGACGATGCGCTGGTCGAAGAGGACGACACCGCCTCCGACGCCACGATGGAATACACCATCGAGCGCAGCCAAAACCACGCCAACTGGATCATTCGCCAGCAGCAGTCCTCCCGCCAGTACGACTCCTACAGCTTCCCCAGTGCCAAGCATCTGCTCGGTACGGATAAGTACGGTATGGATATGCTCACGCGCCTGATGTACGGCGGCCGCGTGTCCCTGATGATCGGCTTCATCGTCATCATCATCGAGACCGTGCTCGGCGTTATCCTCGGCGGCATCGCCGGTTACTTCGGCGGCTGGGTCGATAACCTCATCATGCGCCTGGTCGATATTTTCTACTGCATCCCCTCCATGCCCATTATCCTGATCCTCGGCGCAGCCATGGACCAGCAGCGCGTGGAGCCCGGCAAACGACTCATTTACCTGATGCTCATTCTCGGTATCCTCGGCTGGGCGGGTATCGCCCGTCTGGTCCGCGGCCAGATCCTCTCGCTGCGCGAGCAGGAATTCATGACCGCTACCGAAGCCTGCGGCATCAGCGTCAAGAGCCGCATCTTCAAGCACCTGATCCCCAACGTCATTCCTCAGCTGATCGTCAACTGCACGATGGGTCTCGGCTCCGTCATCATCACCGAGGCAACTCTCAGCTTCCTCGGTCTCGGCGTCAAGTTCCCGTTCGCTTCTTGGGGCAACATCATCAACGACGTCAACAACACTCACGTGCTGACGACTTACTGGTTCATCTGGATCCCCGCGGGCCTGCTGCTCCTGCTCACCGTTCTCGCCTTCAACCTCGTCGGCGACGGTCTGCGCGATGCATTCGACCCGAAGATGAAGCGCTAAGGAAGGAGGGCATCAGAAATGGCTAAAAAGAACAATGACGGCTATCTTTCCGCAAAGGAATCGCGCCGCATCTCCAAAGCAAACCGCAAGATCACCAATCAGCTCGAAAAGCAGCACAAGCGCAAGAATGTGCCCGAGAGCGAGTATCTGACGCAGATGAAGGACAACGCAAACGTCCTTGAGATCGACAATCTGCATACCTATTTCTTCACCGACGTCGGCACGGTGCACTCCGTGGACGGCATCTCCTTCAATGTCCCCGTCGGCAAGACGGTGGGCGTTGTGGGTGAGTCGGGCTGCGGCAAGTCCGTGACGAGTCTTTCGATCATGCAGCTTTTGCAGCGTCCGCAGGGTCAGGTCGTGGAAGGCGAGATCCGCCTGAACCTCGGCAGCAAGGCCTACGACGTGACGAAGGCGCCCGACACCGTGATGCAGCACCTGCGCGGCAACTTCATCTCCATGATCTTCCAGGAGCCGATGACCGCGCTGAACCCCGTCTTCCGCATCGGCGACCAGGTCGATGAGGTCATCGCCCTGCACAACGAAGAGGGTCACGACAAGGAGCAGATCAAGGCACGCACCATCAAGCTCCTTGAGATGGTCGGCATCGCCAACAGCGAGGGCGTCTACAAGATGTTCCCGCACGAGCTCTCCGGCGGTATGCGCCAGCGCGTCATGATCGCCATGGCGCTTGCATGCAGCCCCAAGCTCATCATCGCCGATGAGCCCACCACGGCGCTCGACGTGACCATTCAGGCGCAGATCCTCGACCTGCTGCGCAACCTCAAGGATCGCATCAACTCCTCCATCATGTTCATCACGCATGACCTTGGCGTCATCGCGGAGATGGCGGATTACGTGGTCGTCATGTATGCCGGCCGCATCGTCGAGCAGGGTACGGCGGAAGAGATCTTCGCACACCCCGCGCATCCCTACACCATCGGTCTGATGGCGTCCAAGCCGGTCGTCGGCAAGCAGGTCGACAAGCTCTATTCTATCCCCGGCAAGGTTCCCAACCCCATCAACATGCCGAACTACTGCTACTTCAAAGACCGCTGCGAAATGTGCGTAAACGGCTGCGAGGGCGCTTATCCGCATGAGATCTCCCTCACCCCGACGCACAAGGTCAGCTGCTACCGTTACTATCCCGAAAACATGAAGAAGGAGGGTGAATAATTATGGCAGATCACAACAAGGTCAATCCCTTTGAGGATCCCAACTTCACCCCCGTGGAGTACGACCCGCAGTACATTCTTCAGGTCAATCACCTGAAGAAGTACTTCCCCATCAAGAGCGGCATGATCTCCCACACGGTCGGCTATGTCAAGGCTGTCGACGGCGTCACCTTCAACCTCAAGCGCGGCACGACGATGGGTCTGGTCGGCGAGTCCGGCTGCGGTAAAACCACGACCGGCCGCACGATCCTGCGCCTGTACGACACCAAGACCGCCGGTCAGGTGCTCTTCAACGGCCAGGAGGTCTACGACCTCTCCGCCAAGGAGATGCGCGCCCTGCGCACGAAGATGCAGATCATCTTCCAGGATCCGTTCTCCTCGCTGTCTCCGCGTATGCCGGTCGGCGAGATCATCGGCGAGGCCGTGCGTGAGCACAACCTTGTCTCGAAGGCGGAATTCAACGACTACATCGATCAGGTCATGGACAACTGCGGCCTGCAGCCCTTCCACAAGGACCGCTACCCGCACGAGTTCTCCGGTGGTCAGCGCCAGCGTATCTGCATCGCGCGTGCGCTCGCGCTCAACCCTGAGTTTATCGTCTGCGACGAGCCGGTCTCCGCGCTCGACGTGTCCATTCAGGCGCAGATCATCAATCTGCTGAATGAGTTACAGGACAAGTACAAGCTGACCTATCTCTTCATCAGCCACGACCTTTCCGTTGTTGAGCACATTTCCGACACCGTCGGCGTCATGTACCTCGGCAACCTCGTGGAGTACGGCGCAAAGGAAGACATCTTCCGCAACCCGCTCCACCCCTACACGAAGGCGCTCTTCTCTGCCATTCCCGTCCCCGACCCGACGGTGAAGATGAACCGCATCGTGCTTGAAGGTTCCATTCCCTCCCCGGCTAACCCGCCCAAGGGCTGCAAGTTCCACACCCGCTGCGCGAACTGCATGAAGTGCTGCGAGGAAGAGGCTCCCGTCCAGCGTGAGATCGAACCCGGCCACTTCGTGTGCTGCCATCTCTACGATAAATGAGACGGAACGAGCGCATCTACGAGGATGACGACGGCCGCACCGTAGCCGACATGAGCGGTCTTGAGTCGCAGCCGATGCTCATTCCCCGCATTCACAAGCGCCGCGACCGCGCGGACTTCCGCGAGCCGGACGCGCCTGAGGCGAATGACCGCCCGTGGGACACGAGCGGCGAGCTGAACCGCGAGGAGCGCAACGCCGCCATCGGCGGCGCGCTGAAAGCGGGTCTGCTGATCGGCTTCACGTTTCTCATCGCCGGTGCGGTGGCGATCCTCGCCATGCAGGTGCTGTGGGCATAACGACAGAAAAAGGAAGACTCCTACGAGTCTTCCTTTTTTGCTGCCTGCGCAGCGAAGCGATGAGAATTTCAAACGGCAATGCGTATATCGTAAGCGCCGCCCCGCCAACAGCTCTGCCATACACAAAAAGAGAGCACCCTTTCCGGGTGCTCTCTTTTTCAAATCAGCCAATTAGCCGAACAGGGACATCAGGACGCCTGCGGCGATAGCGGAACCGATAACACCTGCAACGTTCGGGCCCATGGCGTGCATGAGCAGGAAGTTGGAGGGGTTCTCCTTCTGGCCGACGACCTGAGAAACACGGGCGGCCATAGGAACGGCGGAAACGCCGGCGGAACCGATCAGCGGGTTGATCTTTTCCTTCAGGAACAGGTTCATGAGCTTGGCCAGCAGCACGCCGCCCGCGGTACCGAAACCGAACGCGACGATACCCATAGCCATGATCTCAAGGGTCTGAACGGAAAGGAAGGTGGTGGCGGTGGCGGTAGCACCGACGGTGAAGCCGAGGAAGATGGTGACGATGTTCATCAGCTCGTTACCGGCGGTCTTCTGCAGACGGTCCACAACGCCGGACTCCTTGAACAGGTTACCGAGCATCAGGCACGCGATCAGAGGCGCGGCAGAAGGAACGAGCAGCGCCACGAACACGGTGATCATGATGGGGAAGATGATCTTCTCGCGCTTGCTGACCTGACGCAGCGGGCGCATCACGATGCGGCGCTCTTCCTTGGTGGTCAGAGCCTTCATGATGGGGGGCTGAATGACCGGGACGAGGGCCATGTAGGAATAAGCGGCAACGGCGATAGGACCGAGCAGCTCGGGAGCCAGACGGGAGGTGACGAAGATCGCGGTCGGGCCGTCAGCGCCGCCGATGATACCGATGGAGGCGGACTGCTGGTAAGTGAAGCCCATGAACTGGGTACCGACATAGGTCATGAAGATACCGAGCTGAGCGGCAGCGCCGAGCAGCAGGGACTTGGGGTTCGCGATCAGGGGACCGAAGTCGGTCATCGTGCCGACGCCCATGAAGATCAGGCAGGGGTAGATGCCGAGCTTAACGCCGAGGTACAAAACGTCGAGCAGGCCGAGGCTAACGGTGCTGCCGACCGCCCACGGGGCAAGCACCGCATCGGCTACGCCGGCCTCCGACATCTCTGTCAGGAATTCCTGCGTGATGGGCGCTCCTCCGAAGAGGTCCCAATGGACATGTCCTCCGGCGAACAGGATCTCGTGGAACATGTCCGCACCGGGAAGGTTGGTGCACAGCATACCGAACGCGATGGGCAGGAGCAGCAGCGGCTCAAAGCCCTTCACGATGGCCAGATACAGCAGGACAAAGGAAACGGCGATCATAATGAGGCATTTCCAGTTGCCCTCCTGACCGAACATATAGAAGCCGGTCTGCTGCGCGAAATTGATAATAGCAGGCATTTATGTTTCTTTTCCTTTCACAGTTAATTCGGGGAAGTTGCTGTAGCTTAGCCGATGACGCAGAGAACGTCGCCGGGGTTGACAGCAGCGCCCTTGGCAACTGCGACGGAGGAAATGGTACCAGCGCAGGGAGCGAAGATCTCGTTTTCCATCTTCATGGCCTCGAGGATGAAGAGGAGATCGCCCTCCTTGACAGCCTGACCGGCGGCAACCTTCACATCGAGGATGGTGCCGGGCATGGGGCTGGAAACGGTGCCGGCGCCGGCAGGAGCAGCAGCCTTGGGGGCAGCAGCGGGAGCGGGAGCAGCGGCAGGAGCAGCAGCGGGAGCGGGAGCAGCAGCGCGGGCAACGGGAGCCGCGGCAGCGCGGGAGACGGGAGCGGAAGCCATGCGGCCGCCGGCAGCGGACTCGACGGTGACTTCGTAGGTGGTACCGTTAACGGTGACATTGTACTGCTTGATCATGGTTGTTTCTCTCCTAAAATAAAATTAGATTTTTTTAATGTTGACGATGTTCATGCTGCGGGACGAGATGCCGACCTCTTCCGAGAGAGCGGCAGTGATCGCGGCCACGATCTCCGGCTGCATACCCTGCGGCTTGGGAGCCGGTGCGGCGGCAGCGGGAGCAGCGGCAGCGACGGCAGGCGTCTTTTCCTTGCCCTTGAGGACTGCACCCATTGCCATGGTGAGGAAAATGATGCAGATCAGGCCAAAGAACACCGTGCCAATACCCATCAGGGTAACGAACAGGCTGCTGTATTCCATTTCTTCCTTTTACCTTTCAATATTGGATTATAGCAAAACGATTGCAGAAATTGCAAGCGTCTATGCACATTTTGCGCGTTTTTAACGGCTTTTCCCTCCTGCTTTTTTTAAGAGCAGGAGGGAAAAAGAGACTTTCCTTACCCTTACTGGACGGAGAGCACATCGGCGAACGCCTGAATGGCGGTAGCCGCCTGACCGAAGTCGCGCATCTGCTGATCGATGCCGAGCTTGATGAAAGGAATGCCGGCAGCGTCGAGTGCCTTCTTGAGGTACGGGAATTCCATTTCTTCGGGGTCGCAGAACTGCTGCATGAAGAGCACGAGGCCCTGTGCGCCGGATTCCTTGACCATGTTGGCAACGAACTCGCCGCGGCGGTTCTTGCTGGACTGCGGATCGTAGAGCAGCACATCGTAGTCGGTGTTGGTGAACTGCTCGACGAGAGCCATCATCGGATCGCCCTCTTCGCTTGCATCGGTGCGGAACGCACGGGACTCATGGGCAACATCGTCTGCCGCGATAGCAACGTTGTTGTCCTTGAAGATCTTCAGCAGCGTCGGGTTGTCGCAGATGATGCCGGAGGTGACGACCTTGACACCGTTCCACTTGGCCTCGGGCAGCGTCTTGAGCTCGGCGTTGAGCGCCTCGAGCTTCTCGGTGTACTCGGCCTTATCCATGAACCAGGCAGCCTTGAGGACGGCCGAGCGCATGATTGGGTCGATGACGTCGCAGTGCTCGCTTGCGAGCTTGACGAACTCGCGGCGGGCAGCGCGGGACTTGTTGTAGACCTTGATGGCCGCAGCGATGTCCTCGCTCTTGATCTCGTGACCGGCGATCTTTTCAAGACCGGCCTTGACGTTGTTGTACTGATCCAGGCAGAACTGCTTGCCCCAGTCGGCAAAGCGGTTCTGAGGATGGGCGAGGAAGATGCACGGCAGCTTCTCACTCATGGCGACGCGGATGTTCTGGCTCATGGGGCGCAGCGTGTCGCAGATGGTCGGGGTGATAACGCCGTCCAGCAGATCCATCGTGCCGTCGAGCAGCATCTCGAGGTCGAGCTGGGCGATGGTGCAATAGAAGGTCGCGCAGTATTCCTTGGAGCGCTGCTCGGTCTTGTCGTTGCTGCCCCACATGCCGAACGGCATCATACCGGCGGCGTAAACCAGCTCTTCGGGGGCGTAATAAGGCATCACGCCGATGCACTTTTTGCCTGCGTCCTTATAGGCCTTGAGCTGGCCCTTGGGATTGGCGGCAACAGCGGAAAATTCATTAACGATAGCTTCGATACTCATTTTTGCACGCCTCCTTAGTCTTTCTTGTTGGCTTCCATAGCCTCGACCAGACCCTGCACGCGGGTCGCGTACTGCGCTTCGTTGAAGTTGCGCGGGTCAGCCTGGTCGCCGTCGAAACCGGCGCAGGGCACGCCGAGGTCAGCGGTGAAGCGGCGCTGCATTTCAGCCATGTAACCGGACCAGGGCTTGCAGGAGCGGTTGTAGTGGACGAGCACGCCGTCGACCTTGTTGTCGCGGC